>Ga0207032_1030_pt1 | contig 43867 bp, 36 predicted proteins | sample Alteio_BWMinCont_38_FD_153308 | JGI IMG/M metagenome (GOLD analysis project Ga0207032, IMG submission 153308) | Enriched cells from forest soil in Barre Woods Harvard Forest LTER site, Petersham, Massachusetts, United States -... | ecosystem: Environmental > Terrestrial > Soil > Temperate forest >... | reverse complement strand
CGTAATACTTCTTCTTTCGATCCATCGTAAATCAATCTCTTTGAATTATCTATGCTTTCTTTAAGAAAAGGATTTCTTAAAGAATTAGTTGTTAACAGGTCAACTTTTCTACCGAAATAAAGCTCAAGTTCATTCCATAAGGAAAGTAATAGTTCACCTCTGGCCAACGGATCTGTATCATTAATTTCAACTAAAAGGTCGATGTCACTTTTCTCAGTGAAATTTCCATTTACGGCTGAACCGAATATGTAAAGCTCTTTAACCTTGTGCGACTTGCACAAAGCAATAAAGTTTTTGGAGTGTAAATCAGCCTCATTATAGTTCATAATATAAAGTTAGTGATAATTTAATTATCAACTAGGTTTTAGCAGTATGTTTCAAATACTACGACATACACTTTTTCAATTTGTACATTTGCGTCGATATAGATTGATATGGGGTACCCAAGTTTACAAGCCTGCCTTGCCGACCTTGAAAAAAACGGTCATTTAATACGTATAAAAGAAGAAGTTGACCCTCATTTGCAAATGGCGGCCATTCACTTGCGCGTTTTTGAGCACCAGGGGCCGGCCATTCTATTTGAAAATGTAAAGGGCAGTAAATTTCCTGCGGTATCTAATCTATTTGGTACACTGGAGCGATCAAGGTTTATTTTCAGGGATACGCTGGATAAGATCAAAACGCTGGTCGACTTGAAATCCGATCCAATAAAAGCCATAAAACATCCCATTAAATATGCCCATGTGGCGCTGACCGCTTTATCGGCTTTGCCAATGAAAAGAGGCAGCACGTCAAATTTTGAGAAATGCCATATCAGCGATCTGCCGCAAATTGTGAATTGGCCCAATGATGGCGGCCCGTTTGTAACCATGCCGCAAGTGTATACCGAGGATATGGATAAGCCCGGCATTATGAATGCCAACCTGGGGATGTACCGCATACAAATGGCCGGTAACGATTATATTTTGAATGAGGAGATTGGCTTGCACTATCAATTGCATCGCGGTATTGGCGTTCACCAAACCAAAGCCAATGCAAAAGGACAACCGTTAAAGGTGAGCATATTTGTTGGCGGTCCACCAGCGCACCCGGTTGCAGCCGTTATGCCTCTGCCGGAGGGATTGTCGGAAATGACCTTTGCTGGAGCGTTAGGTAACCGGCGTTTCCGGTATTTTTATGATGACGAGGGATTTTGCATTTCATCTGATGCCGATTTTGTAATTACCGGAACGGTAATGCCGCATGAAAATAAACCCGAGGGCCCGTTTGGCGATCATTTGGGTTATTATAGTTTAAAACATCCTTTCCCGTTATTGAAGGTACATAATGTGTATCACCGTAAGGACGCTATTTGGTCGTTTACCGTAGTGGGTCGGCCACCGCAGGAAGATACCAGTTTTGGCGCATTGATCCATGAGATTACCGGCTCGGCCCTGCCAACAGAGATACCCGGCTTACATGCGGTTAACGCGGTTGACGCTGCCGGTGTGCACCCGTTACTATTTGCCATAGGCAGCGAACGATATACGCCCTATATTGATGAGCGTAAGCCACAGGAAATATTAACAATAGCCAATCACATTTTAGGCAAGGGGCAACTCAGCCTCGCCAAGTACCTGTTTATAGCCGCGAAGGAAGACGATCCATCGTTGGATGTAAATGATATCGGCGGATTTTTAAAACACATTTTGCAACGGATCGATCTTACCCGCGATCTGCACTTTTATACCAAAACCTCTATCGATACATTGGATTATAGTGGCGATGGGCTTAATTCAGGAAGTAAAGTGGCAGTTGCAGTGGCGGGGGAAGTAAAAAGAGAGTTGTGGGGTGAATTGCCTGCAGATTTTACGCTGCCAAAGCCATTTGAAATTTATAAAATGGTGATGCCTGGTGTGCTGGCTGTTGAGCTTCCTAAAAACATCCGAAGCAGCGATATGCCGTTAATGCTCGAAATATTGCAGGAACATTTGGGTGAAAGTGATTTGAATGGCCTGCCGTTAATGGTGTTATGTAATGATGCCGTATTTACTGCTCAAAACCTGAACAATTTTGTTTGGGTAACCTTTACCCGCAGCAACCCATCGCATGATATTTATGGTATAAACAGCTTTACTGAGCATAAGCACTGGGGCTGTACTGGTCCGCTAATTATTGATGCGCGTATTAAGACGCATCATGCGCCGGTGTTAGAGAAAGATCCGGAAGTGGAAAAATTGGTCGATAGGATGGGTGAAAAGGGTGGCGTGCTTTACGGCATAATTTAATCTGAACCTTGATTAAGAGATTAAGAGGATTTTCATGATGTTGGATAGTTCAGGAAAAAGTGCTGTAACAGCAAGATCGTCTTTGCTTCAATAAACCATCCTTGTTTTAATTTTTCTTTTGCTTCATCAAGGCCCATTTCAATTAATTCAATGTCTTCGCCCTCGGCTGCTAATCCGCCGCCATTGCCGTGTTGGCCGTTACTATCATAATTGGCTGTAAATAAATGCACAAACTCGGTTGAGCCACCTACCGAGGTGTATACACCTCCAATTTTATTAAGATTGGTGATTTGGTAGCCTGTTTCTTCTTCCACTTCCCGGTAGGCGGTTTGCTCTTCTGTTTCGCCTTCGTCTATAATCCCGGCACAGGTTTCAACCAGGTAACCTTTATCGCTGCCGTTTAAGAAAGCCGGAAGCCGGAATTGCCTGCCTAGCAGGATTTTTTTATACTTATCATCCACTAATAATACCGCAACGGCATCCGGGCGAAAATACACCTCTTTTTCAAGCGTATGAAATTTACCAGTCGCATCCGGTTTTTCAAACCGTATGTTTTGCAACGGATATTTTTTATGGGATAAGGTTTCGCGGTTCAGTATCTGGATAGTTGCCATTGCTTGATTTTTAAATAGAAACTTTGATGGATGGGTAATGGTTTTAAGGTGCCTTGAATTAATACATCTATAGTGTCACTTCTTCTGATTTACTGCTTCTATCTTCCATAGAAATATTCTTGACTAAGTATTAAATGCAATGCAAAATAATGGTATTTAACGCGCAAGAAACATACTATTAAAAATTTAGTAAATGTGTTGAAAACTTTTGGTGGTAAAATATGTTAAAAAGTGGGAAAAGTACTTTACTTTTACTCTATTATAATCCCAAAGTGTAACTATGTCTAATTTTTTAGGTGAATTTGATTGTAAACTGGATGCGAAAGGCCGCATGATGGTTCCGGTCGGCCTAAAAAAACAGCTGCCCGGGGGCGGCGAAAAGGGCCTGGTGATCAATCGGGGATTTGAAAAACACTTGGTTATTTACACCAGGGCAGAGTGGGACAAGATAGTTGGCGACCTGGAAAAACTTAACTCTTACGAAAAAAAGACACGCGAATTTATCCGGTACTTTACCCGGGGCGCGTCCGAATTAAATTTAGACGGTGCAGGGAGGGTGCTTTTGCCAAAAGCTTTGCTGGAATATGCAGGTATTGAATCGGATGTGGTGTTGTCCTGCCAGTTTAATAAAATAGAAGTTTGGTCCGAGGATACTTATAACTCGCTACTGGATAATGAGCCGGAAAATTTTGCAAAGCTTGCCGAAGAAGTAATGGGCAATGCAGGAAGGAGGGTTGATGAGTGAGTATCATAACCCGGTAATGCTGAAGGAATGCATTGATGGTTTGAACATCCGCAAGGATGGAACCTATGTTGACGTAACTTTTGGCGGCGGCGGCCATTCCAAAGAAATATTAAAGCATTTGGGTAAAGACGGCGCCTTGCTGGCCTTTGACCAGGATGCCGATGCGCAGCAAAATTTGATTGACGACCCACGTTTTACTTTTATAGATCAGAATTTCAGATACCTCAAAAACTTTTGCCGCTTGCATGGGGCTATCCCGGTTGATGGTATTTTGGCCGACCTGGGTGTTTCGTCCTACCAGTTTGACCAGGCCGAGCGGGGATTTTCTATCCGCTTTGATGCCGAGCTGGATATGCGGATGAATCAATCATCGGAATTGAGCGCCAAAGAAGTAGTTAACAACTACAGCGAAGCGGAGTTGCACCGAATTTTTGGCATTTATGGCGAAATACAAAATGCCAAATCATTAGCCAACAGCATTGTAACAGCAAGGCTAAATGCGCCGATTATTACGGTGGCCGATCTGAAAAATGCGATTGCTGCGCGGATTCCGCGTGGGAAAGAAAATAAATACCTGGCGCAGGTTTTCCAGGCGTTACGAATAGAGGTGAACCAGGAGCTGGAAGCGTTGAAAGAGTTTCTGATTCAGTCCGCGGAGGTATTGGTTTCGGGAGGGCGTTTGGTAGTAATGTCATATCATTCGTTGGAGGACAGGCTGGTAAAGAATTTCATCGCCAAAGGCAAATTTAGCGGCGATGTGGAGAAGGATTTTTTTGGAAACGATCAAAAACCTTTTGACGCGGTAAGCCGTGGCGCTTTAACTGCATCAGAAGAAGAGATAAAAAATAACAATAGGGCACGGAGTGCAAAACTTAGAATAGCTGTAAAGAAATGACCAATCGTTTACGTACAGAAATTCCGGAAGAAGAAACAAGCGAATTGATTGTCGAGGAAAAATCCGCAAAAAAGGAGATTCCTGATAATTTTTTAACGCAGTTTTTAACCAATGGCTTTATCAGTGCCGATAAGGCGATAAAGGCACTGCCTTTTGTTTTGTACATAGCGTTGCTGGGGATGATCTATATCGGTAATCGTCATTTGGCCGAAAAGAATATACGTGATATTGATAAACTGAATAAAGAAGTAAAGGAATTGAGCTATGGTTATAAAGTAACCAAAGCCGATCTGGCCTATAAAAGTACGTTAACAGAGGTTGCAAAAAGAGTGGACACGCTGGGTATCAAAGAATCTTTACAACCACCCCAAAAAATAGTAGATAAGGAGGCGACAGATGGGAATTAGAACTAATATACTGCTTAGGGTTTACATTGCCTTTGGCCTGATCCTGCTTTTTGCTGGCGCAGTTGTGGTACAGCTTTACCGGGTGCAGGTTATACAGGGAAAAAAATGGAGAGCGATGTCGCAAAGCCTTTCTACCAAATACGAAAACGTAGAGGCGTCGCGTGGTAACATACTTTCGGTAGATGGCAGTTTGCTGGCTACCTCGGTGCCCGAATATGAGTTGCACATGGATATGCTGGCCGGCAGCGTTGCTGATGACAAAGTGTTTTTTGAAAAGGTTGATTCATTGGCATTAAAACTAGCGCAGCTTTACCCGGACAGATCGGCAATGGAGTTTTCACGGATGCTGCGTGATGCCCGTAAAGACGGCGCACGTTACCAGTTGATACGCCGTAATGTGACTTACCAGGAATTGGAGAAGATCAAAAAATTCCCGTTGTTAAATAAAGGACGATTTGGAAGCAGCCTGATAACTATCGAAGAAAACAAGCGCCTGCACCCTTTTCAATCGTTAGCGGCACGCACCATAGGCTATAAAAACGATAATGTAAAAAACGCAGTGGGTTTGGAAGGCGCTTATGCTGACTATATAAGCGGCGAAAATGGCAAACGTTTAATGCAGCGTATAGCGGGTGGGATTTATATGCCGGTGAATAATGGGGAAGAAGAGATTCCAGCCAAAGATGGTGCGGATATTATATCAACCATAGATGTAAACTACCAGGACGTTGCGCAGGATGCCCTGAAAAAGCAATTAATTAAAAGTCAGGCCGATTACGGTTGTGTGGTGCTGATGGAAGTAGCTACCGGCGAGATTCGGGCCATAGCTAATTTTACCCGCAGTAAAGAAGGTGATTACCAGGAAAAATTGAACTATGCCATCAGCAATGCCAAGGACCCGGGATCTACATTTAAGCTGGCATCATACATGACTTTATTTGATCAGCATAAAATAGATACCAATACCATGGTAAATGTTGAAGGCGGCTCGTACAGCATGTACTATAAAGACAAGCTGCTGAAAACATTTAAGGATGCCGAGTCTATGCCCAGCCCGATGACGGCAAAACGGGCCTTTGAGGAATCATCAAACGTAGCGGTTGTAAAATTTGTCACTTCGAGCTATGCTAATAACCCGAGAGAATATACCGATAACCTGCAAAATGTATTGCATTTGAATGAAAAGATAGGCCTGCAAATACATGGTGAAGCACAGCCCGTAGTGAAAAACCCGTCAAACAGAAGCTGGAGCAAGCTAACGCTTCCGCAAATGGCTTATGGCTATGAAATGCGCATAACACCTTTACAGATGCTTACGCTTTATAACTCGGTAGCTAATAATGGTAAAATGATAACGCCAATATTTGTGCGGGAGATACAACGACTGGGTAACCCGGTAGAGCAGTTCCATACAAGGGTTATCAATCCAAAGGTTTGCTCGGATGCAACATTAGGAAAGATGAAAGCCCTGTTGGAAGGTGTGGTGCTTAATGGTACGGGTAAAACCTTTATCAAAAATAACCTGTATTCGGTAGCCGGTAAAACGGGCACCGCACAAATTGCGAATGACGGTGCGGGATATGGTGAACAAAAAACCTACCAGGCGTCATTTTGCGGATATTTTCCGGCCGATCATCCCAAGTATTCAATGATCGTAGTAATTAATCATCCAACTGTAGGTAATACTTTGGCGGCTTATGTTGCCGGTCCGGTATTTAGGGAGATTGCTGACCGGGTTTTTTCAAACGACCTGCAGATCAATCAAAATACAACGACGCATTTTGTTGGTAACACCACGATGCCGAAAGTTAAACAAGGCAATGTGGCCGCGTTAAAACAGGTGTATTCCAAATTAGGCATTAAGCCTTTATATGCATCTGCTAACGGAGCGGCTAATGGTATTGATACCAGTAACGGTATTGCTTTTGAAGAAAATAAATATAAAACAGGTACCGTACCCGTAGTAACCGGCATGGGATTAAGCGATGCCTTGTATAAGCTGGGAAATGCGGGTTATAAAGTAGGCGTACGGGGTAGTGGTGTTGTAATGGCACAATCGGTGGCGGGCGGCAGCGCCATGCCTAAAGGAAGCAAAATACTAATAGAACTGCAATGAGATACCTGAGCGACATATTAGAAGGGCTACCATTTACCGAACTACAGGGCAGTGTGGACGTAGAAATCAGCGCGGTTGTATTTGATTCGCGCAAAGTAGTGCCGGGCTCGTTGTTTGTAGCGGTGAGAGGGACCGTTGTTGATGGGCATGATTATATTGAACAAGCCGTTAAGGACGGTGCAGTTGCCGTAATATGTGAAGATCTGCCGGCGCATGTAACCGGCGAGGTGGATTTTTTGATGGTAGCTAATTCAGCCATTGCGTTGGGTATAGTAAGCGCGAATTTTTATGATAACCCATCCGGTAAATTAAAACTGGTTGGTGTAACTGGTACCAATGGTAAAACCACTATAGCAACGCTACTTTATAAATTGTTCCGCGATTTGGGGTATAAATGCGGTTTGCTGTCGACAGTTGAAAATCAAATTAACGGAACTATAATTGCCGCTACACATACCACACCTGATCCTGTTGAGTTGAATAAGTTACTGGATGAAATGGTGGCACAAGGCTGCGATTATTGCTTTATGGAAGTAAGCTCACACGCGGTTGCGCAGCACCGGATAGCCGGGTTAAGTTTTTCGGGTGGAATCTTCTCTAATTTAACGCATGATCACCTGGATTATCATAAAACATTCGACAATTATTTGAAAGCCAAAAAGACCTTTTTTGATGATCTGCCAAAAAGCGCGTTTGCGCTGACCAATGTCGACGATAAAAACGGCAATGTAATGTTGCAGAATACTAAAGCTCATAAAAAAACCTACGGCCTTAAAAACATGGCTGATTATAAAGCCAAAATATTAGAGAACCAGTTTAGTGGCTTGTTGCTGCAAATTGATGGGGACGATGTTTGGTTCAAAATGGTGGGCACCTTTAATGCTTATAACTTATTGGCGGTATATGCTGCCGCTATGTTGCTGGAGCAGGACAGGGCTAAAGTATTGACAAGCCTTAGTAAACTATCGGGTGCTGAAGGGCGGTTTGATTATATCGTTGCGCCTAATAAAATCATTGGCATAGTTGACTACGCGCATACGCCCGACGCGGTGCAGAATGTGTTGAGTACCATCCATGATATCCGCAAGGGAAACGAAAAAGTAATAACGGTAATTGGCTGCGGCGGTGACCGGGATAAAACCAAACGCCCGATAATGGCAAAAGTGGCTTGCGAGTGGAGTGATAAGGTCATACTTACCTCGGATAATCCGCGGTCAGAGGACCCAGCGCAAATTATTAAGGATATGGAAGCTGGCGTTGATGCCGCTTTTAAAAGATTTGTGGTAAGCATTGTGGACAGGCGCGAGGCAATTAAAACGGCGTGTATGCTGGCTAATCCAGGAGATATCATCCTGCTGGCCGGAAAAGGACACGAAAAATACCAGGAAATTCATGGTGTGAAAAACCATTTTGACGATAAAGAGGAATTGGCTGAACAGTTTAAACATATGAAGTAGATGTGCAGATATGCAAATATGCAGATGTGCAAATTGAATAGACTGAAGAATAATTTATGAACGGAAATAGACTAAAAATAACTAGTAAATCATCTGCATATCTGCACATACGCATATCTGCACATCAATAAAAAGTATGCTATACTATCTATTTACCTATTTAAACAAAAACTACAATATCCCGGGGGCCGGGGTGTTTCAGTACATCACATTCAGGATGGCGATGGCTGTTATTGTGTCGCTGTTTGTGACCACGGTTTATGGGCGCAGGTTGATTGACTATTTGCGGTTTAAGCAGGTAGGTGAAACGGTAAGAAATTTAGGGTTGGAGGGCCAGATGCAAAAGGCGGGCACCCCTACAATGGGCGGTATTATTATCATTTTGGGTATTCTTATCCCTACACTGCTGTTTGCAAAACTGGGTAATGTGTATGTGATTTTGATGATAGTAACCACCATCTGGCTGGGCGCTATTGGCTTTTTGGACGATTACATTAAAGTATTTAAAAAGAATAAGGAAGGGCTTGCAGGGAAATTTAAAATAACTGGGCAAGTAGGGCTTGCACTTATTGTTGGCTTTACCATGTACAACAATAAAAATGTGGTTATACGCCAGCCGGTTAAATTGCCAGTTACTATCGACGCACCGGTTGATTTTCACATGAAAAGCACGGCGCAGGGTAATATTCCGGTTTATACACAGGACGTAAAGTCGACCAAAACTACGATCCCTTTTTCTAAAAACAACGAGCTTGATTATGGCAAGATGCTGAAGTTTTTAGGGCATGGGTATGAAAAGTACACGCTGATGGTGTTCTTATTAGTTATGATCGTGATCATTACAGCCGTATCAAACGGGGCCAATATAACCGACGGAATAGATGGCCTGGCCACGGGTACATCAGCCATAATTGGTATTACGCTGGCCATATTGGCCTATGTATCGGGTAATATCTTCATTTCGGATTATCTGAATATTATGTACATCCCCTACTCGGGCGAGTTAGTGGTTTTTGCCGGGGCATTTGTGGGGGCATGTGTTGGGTTTTTATGGTACAATTCATACCCCGCACAGGTATTTATGGGAGATACAGGTAGCCTGGCCATAGGTGGTATTATAGCTGTTTTTGCTATAATGATTCGTAAAGAATTAATGCTGCCGCTACTGTGTGGCATATTTTTAATTGAAAACGTATCGGTGATGATCCAGGTAGGCTGGTTTAAATATACCAGGATAAGATTTGGTACCGGGCGACGAGTTTTCTTATTGGCACCGTTGCATCATCACTACCAGAAAAAAGGATTTCATGAAGCAAAAATTGTAACCCGGTTCTGGATCATCGGCATAATGCTGGCGATTTTGACCATTATAACATTGAAGTTGAGGTAGAGGAAGCCCCCTAACCCCCTAAAGGGGGAACGATGGAGGTAAAGCCCCCTAACCCCCTAAAGGGGGAACGAAGAAAAATAGAATAAGAGAATCGGTGAAATTATTCGAAAATCAGTGAAATCACCTAAGATATAAAATGAACAAAAACACAAACATACCTACTCAAAAGCTCCCCCTTCAGGGGGCGGGGGGGGCTAGGCTCATTATTGTGCTTGGTGCTGCTGAAAGCGGTGTGGGTGCGGCATATCTTGCCCAACAGCAGGGGTATGAGGTTTTTGTTTCGGATTTTGGAGCTATCGACGGACATTACAGGAAGCAGTTACAGGACTGGAACATTCGTTTTGAAGAGGGTGGCCATACCGATGAAGAAATATTAAAAGCAACCGAGGTAATCAAAAGTCCGGGTATTCCGGATAAGGCCCCAATTGTTAAAAAAATTAAAGAAAAGGGTATTCCTATCCTGTCGGAAATTGAATTTGCCGGCAGGTATTGTGATGCTAAAATAATAGGGATAACCGGATCGAACGGTAAAACCACGACCACCAGTTTAACCTATAGCATTTTAAAAAATGCGGGATTGAATGTAGGGCTGGCGGGTAACATAGGCAAAAGCTTTGCTTACCAGGTAGCTACAGAAAAATTTGACCATTATGTATTGGAGTTAAGCAGCTTTATGCTGGATGATATGTATGAGTTTAAAACAGATATAGCTGTTTTATTAAATATTACGCCTGACCATTTGGACAGGTATGATTATAAGTTGGAGAATTACGCAGCGTCAAAATTCAGGATCACGCAAAATCAAACTGCGGATGATGTATTTATTTACTGTGCCGATGACCCGGAAACGATAAAAGGAATGGCGGGGCGCAAATTTACCGCGCTGCAACTGCCATTTTCTATCAACAAAAAGATTGAACAGGGAGCATATCTCGAAAAGGACAATATTGTCATAAACACACACCAACAACATTTTGAAATGTCGATCACAGAACTGGCCCTGCAAGGCAAGCACAACATCTACAATTCCATGGCATCAGGCATTGTAGCGAAAGTGCTCGAATTACGCAACGAAACGATCAGGGAAAGCATGGCGACCTTTAAGAACATTGAGCACAGGCTGGAATCGGTCGGAAAAATCTCCGGCATCAGCTTTATCAATGACTCAAAGGCAACCAATGTAAACTCAACCTGGTACGCGCTGGAAAGCATGACAACCGAAGTGGTATTGATACTTGGCGGTGTTGACAAAGGAAATGATTATTCGATGCTGAAAGACCTGGTAAGGCAAAAGGTAAAAGCCATAGTATGCCTGGGAAAAGACAACCAACGCATACATGATGCTTTTGAAGATGATGTAGAGATAATTGTAAACACCTATTCGGCGCAGGAAGCAGCAACGGTTGCCTATCACCTGGCTACTAAAGGCGATACGGTATTACTGTCACCTGCATGTGCAAGTTTTGATCTGTTTAAAAACTATGAAGACAGGGGCAACCAATTTAAACAAGCGGTGAAGGAATTATGAGGATGTGCAGATATGCAGATGTGCAAATATGCAGATGAAGAAGACGATGTACAAATGAGGAAAGATTTTTAAGATTAAAGAATTGATGAATAAATAAAGTAGATGAGTGCCAAGCCAAATTTGATAGTTGATTTAACTTTTAATTTTTCCTTGAAGATTATTGGTTTCACTGAAAAACTTGAAGCAAAGAGAAAGTTCAATATGGCTAATCAACTTTTTAGATGCGGTACTTCAATTGGAGCTAATGTTAGAGAAGCCCAGGGTGCAGAAAGCAAAGTTGATTTTAGGCATAAATGTAAAATAGCATATAAGGAAGCAGAAGAAACGGAATACTGGTTGCAATTATGTGAACATGCGGATGATTATCCTTTTGAGAAAGAAATGTACAACGATATACAATCAATAATAAAAGTATTAGGAAAAATAATTTCATCAACACATTAAGTAACATTCAATTATCTGCACATCTGCACATTTGCATATCTGCACATAACTAATAAAGCGACAGGAAATGAATCAAATAATTAACGGCGTAAGAGGAGACAGGTGGATATGGCTGGTGGTCATATTGCTTTCGCTTATTTCTATGCTTTCTGTTTATAGCGCAATTGGAACGCTTGCTTATAAACGGGGCGTGGGTGCCGAGTCGATTTTGATGAAGCATTTGGCTATGGTTATAGGTGGTATTGTGCTAATGTATATTTCGCATAAGCTGGATTATCGTTATTATTCGGGTATCTCCAAGCTGCTGATGATCATTACTATCCCGTTATTGTTATATACACTGCTTTTTGGTAGCCATGTAAATGAGGCGAGTCGTTGGATAGCTATACCCGGTACCGGTTTGAGTTTCCAAACCTCTGATCTGGCTAAGCTGGCTTTGATTACCTTTTTAGCCCGCTCCTTATCGCGCAAGCAGGAAAATATAAAAGATGTTAAGGAGTCGTTTATCCCTATAATGGGAGCCGTTTGTGTGGTATTTATATTAATCGCGTTAGCTAACCTTTCAACGGCTTTAATGTTATTTGGTGTAAGTGTGCTGCTGTTAATTATTGGCCGTATCAGTATCAGGCAAATAGCTATAGTTTGTTTGGCAGGCGCCATATTGCTGGCGGGGGTTATCTTTTTAGGTCCGCGGCGCCATACGTATATATCGCGTATCCATACGTTTATGCACCCAGAGGCTGCCAACCCGGATAAATCGTTCCAGGCTGATCACGCTAAAATAGCGATAGCAACAGGAGGTCTTTTTGGTAAAGGTCCCGGTAAAAGCAACGAAGTAAATTATTTACCCGAGGCATACTCGGATGAAATTTATGCCATCATAGTTGAAGAATACGGATTAACAGGGGGTATAGTATTGATAGCCATTTACCTGTTTTTACTATATCGATGTATAAAAATTGTAACCAAAGCGCCGAAAGCGTTCGGCGCGTTATTAGCTGCCGGCTTAAGCTTTAGTTTAACCATACAAGCATTTGCAAATATGGCGGTAGCAGTGGGATTGGGCCCGGTAACCGGTGTGCCGTTGCCATTTGTAAGCATGGGGGGCACATCTATATTGTTTACCAGTATAGCGTTTGGAATTATATTATCGGTAAGCAGGGATATTGACGAACCAAAAAAGGTTGTGGTGGGAGAGATAAGTTTAGCCCCCTAACCCCCTAAAGGGGGAACTATGGAGGTAAAAGGAATAAAGCTAAAAGAAATGAAGAGTAACACAAATAGAACCAATCAAAAACTCCCCCTTCAGGGGGCTGGGGGGCTACGTGTTATCATTAGCGGCGGCGGAACAGGAGGACATATCTTCCCGGCTATTGCTATTGCCAATGCTTTGAAAAAACTTGATCCAGCTACCGAGATCTTATTTGTTGGTGCTAACGGGCGAATGGAGATGGAGAAGGTGCCGGCGGCGGGTTATAAAATTATTGGATTGAACATACAAGGGATACAGCGTAAATCTATTTTTAAAAATTTACTGTTCCCGGTGAAGTTGTTTAACAGCGTAAAAAAATCGCTGGATATTATAAAGGATTTTAAGCCGGATGCCGCGGTTGGCGTTGGCGGTTATGCATCCGGGCCGTTGTTATATGCAGCCTCATTAAAGGGTATACCTTATTTGATACAGGAGCAAAACTCGTACGCCGGGATAACCAATAAATGGTTGGGTAAAAAGGCGCAAAAAATATGTGTTGCTTTTGACGGGATGGAGCAGTTTTTCCCGGCTGATAAGATCATTAAAACAGGTAATCCCATACGTCGCGAATCGGTTGATATTGCGGGAAAACAGCTGCAGGCATTGGAGCTGTTTAAATTGTCATCCGCTAAAAAAACAATATTAGTAACGGGCGGAAGTTTGGGTGCACGTACTTTAAATAATAGCATACTGGCCGGGCTGGATAAACTGATAGCTGCCGATGTGCAGGTGATATGGCAGACCGGTAAATTCTATTATAAAAGCATTATAGAACAGTTGGGCGAAGCATATCATCCAAACATCAAAATAATGGAGTTTGTAAACCGCATGGACCTGGCTTATGCCGCTGCCGATATTATTATATCAAGGGCCGGTGCGGGTACTATTGCCGAATTATGTGTAATAAAAAAGCCGGTTATCCTGGTGCCTTCGCCTAATGTGGCCGAGGATCATCAAACTAAAAATGCGCTGGCATTGGTGCAGGATCATGCAGCGGTTTTTATCGCCGACAGGGATGCCGAAATGAAATTGATTGATAAAGCAATTGAGCTTTTAAACGATAAGGAAATACAAAAAAAATTAAGCACTAATATCAGCAAAATGGCTATGCCTGATGCGGATGAAGTTATTGCGAAAGAGGTTATTCAAATAACAATTAACAATTAATGCCGGGCCCTCTTTCCAAAAGAGAGGGCCCCTTTTTAAAAAGAAAATGGAATTACGCAACATACAACGGGTTTACCTGGTAGGGATAGGGGGTATAGGCATGAGTGGCCTTGCGCGCTATTTTAATCATATAGGCTGTATTGTTTGCGGCTATGATAAAACACCAACTGACCTTACCGATCAATTACGCAACGAAGGTATACAGGTGATTTTTGAAGATAATAACGAGGGGATACCCAAGAGCTTCAGGGATGTTGATGAGCATACACTGATTATTTATACCCCGGCTATCCCGCACGACTCGGAGATATTAAACTTTTTCCAGAAAAAAGGATTCGCGCTGTATAAACGTTCGCAGGTATTGGGCATCATCAGTAAGGGAAAATACACTATTGCAGTTGCGGGCACGCACGGCAAAACTACGACCTCGAGCCTGATCGCACATATATTAAAAGATTCGGGTGTCGACTGTTCTGCGTTTTTAGGCGGAATTTCTTCCAATTATGAAACCAATGTGCTGTTTGGCCAGAGTAATATCGTGGTGGTTGAAGCTGACGAATATGACCGTTCGTTCCTGACTTTGTATCCTGATATTGCCGTTATTACTTCGATGGATGCCGACCATTTGGATATTTACGGCGATCACGCTCAACTTACCGACTCGTTCAGGCTATTTGCATCGCAGGTTAAAACGGGTGGTGCGCTTATCCATAAAAAAGGGTTGCCGCTGGATACCGGTTTTACCTATTCGATTGATGGCGATGCTGACGCGACGGCTACGAACATCCGCATTGAGAATGGGGATTTTTATTTTGACTTTGTACGCGGGCCGATCACTATACCCAATATAAAAATGGGTATAGCGGGTTTACATAATATTGAAAATGCGGTTGCTGCTGTTGAGGCGACTTTGCGTTTGCACGTGGATTATGATGCTATAAAAAGTGCATTAGGCTCATTTAAGGGCGTTAAGCGCCGGTTTGAATATATTATAAAAACCGATGAACATATTTTTATTGATGATTATGCGCATCACCCTGAAGAGTTGCGTGCTGCTATAACCTCCATCAAGCGGCTATATCCGGATAAAAAACTTACAACGATTTTTCAACCGCATTTATATACCCGTACCCGTGATTTTGCCGATGGATTTGCCGAAGTGCTGGACATGTCGGACGAGTTGATCATTCTTGATATTTATCCTGCGCGCGAGTTGCCGATAGAAGGCGTAAGTTCGGATATGATATTGGAGCGTATGAAGCTAAAGAAGCGGTATAAGTATGGAAAACAGGAGGCTGTTAACAAAATAAGGATCGAAAAACCTGAGCTGCTTTTAACGGTTGGCGCAGGTGATATCGACCAATTAGTTCACCCATTAAAACAAGCTTTGGAAGATGTTTAAAAGGATGTTCAGTTGGAGTATATGGAAGTATATACTGATAAGCTTTGCCTGGGTGGTCAGCCTGGGTGGGTTGATTGTACTGATGAGTTTTATTGAAATAAAAAAATCAGCAGTAGTATGCAAGGATGTGAAAATATATATCCCAGGCAATCAATATTTTGTTGATAAACAAGAGGTTGAAAATATATTACAAGTAACCAGCAGTAATCTTGTAGGTCGTAAAATGGAGAATATTAACCTGCATGATCTGGAAAATAAATTGAAGGCCAATCCATTTATTGAAGTGGCCAGGGTTTACGCGGATATGGATGGAATTATTTGCATCGAGATCAGTCAGCGGCAACCGATAATGCGGATGATGAACCAGTTTGACCAGGATTTTTATGTGGATCAGCATGGTTTAAAAATACCCTTGTCGGCAAACTTTACGGCGCAGGTTTTGGCGGCCAACGGGTTTATTGAGGAGCCATTTGGAGGAAAAGTGGATACGTTGCATACTGCATTGGCAAAAGATATTTTTAAAACGGTTGATTTTATCAGGAAAGACTCGTTATGGGATGCGCAGATAGCGCAGGTGTATGTTAACCAGGATCATGAAATAGAATTGATACCGCGGGTAGGTAACCAGCGGATATTATTGGGCAATGCCGATTCGCTGGCGGTTAAATTTCATAACCTGAAGCTATTTTACAAGCAGGCGTTGCCACAGGTTGGTTGGGATGCTTATAAAATGATCAATATAAAATATGCCAACCAGGTTATCGGCATAAAAAATAATAACCTAAAAAAAGATTCGCTAAAGGCCGGATCTGACACAACAAAATTGAAAAGGGATACAATTTTAATAAAGCATTAATATGGACAAGAGTTCGACACAGGAAAAAAGTTCGCCAATTGTAGTGGGGTTAGATATCGGCACCACTAAAATTTGCGCAATTGTAGGCCGCCGCAGTAAGAACGGGAAGATAGAAGTATTGGGAATTGGCAAAGCCGAATCGGCAGGCGTAACCCGCGGGGTGGTATCAAATATCGATAAGACAGTACAGGGCATTACCGCTGCGGTTGATATTGCAGGCACACAATCTAATGTGGAGATAAGGGTAGTGAACGTTGGCATTGCCGGTCAGCATATAAAAAGTTTACAGCACCGTGGCCTGATAACGCGCCGCGACCTGCAATCGGAAATATCCCGCAAGGATATTGATAAGCTGGTTGAAGATATGTACAACCTGGTAATGCCTCCGGGCGAAGAGATCATCCATGTTTTGCCGCAGGAGTTTACCGTTGACAGCGAGCCGGGAATTAAGGACCCGATTGGCATGGCCGGGGTACGATTAGAAGCTAATTTTCATATCATATCCGGCCAGGTTACGGCTATAAAAAACATTGTAAAATGTGTAAATAAAGCCAGCCTTGAAAGCCAGGAACTGATACTGGAGCCGTTGGCATCGTCAGAAGCGGTATTGAGCGATGAGGAAAAAGAAGCGGGCGTAGTATTGGTTGATATTGGCGGTGGCACAACAGATGTGGCTATTTTCCACGAGGGTATTATCCGCCATACTGCCGTTATTCCTTTTGGCGGTAACAGTATCACCGAGGATATTCGCGAAGGTTGCTCGGTAATGCGCAATATAGCCGAACAATTGAAAATCAGGTTTGGATCGGCTTTAGCTGAAGAAAATAAAGAAAATGAGATTGTTTGTGTTCCCGGATTACGCGGACGCGAGCCTAAGGAAATATCGGTTAAGAACCTGGCGTTTGTAATACAGGCCCGCATGGAAGAAATTGTAGAGCATGTGTATTATGAGATTAAATCATCAGGGTACGAAAAGAAACTAATAGCAGGTATTGTAATAACCGGCGGCGGCGCGCAGCTGAAACATTTATCGCAACTGGTTGAATTTGTTACCGGGCTGGATTGCCGTGTAGGTTATCCGAACGAGCATTTGGCAAAGAATGAAGTATTGCCTAAAAATGTTTACGAGGAGATGCAAAGCCCCATGTTTGCAACAGGTATAGGGCTGTTGATAAAAGGAATTCAGAAGATGGAATACCTGGATGCCGGCGAACAGGTACCGGTTGCCGCAAAGGTTGAAAAAACAAAATATACCGACGACAGGAAGATAGGTTTATTGAGTAAAATACTGGAGAGCGGTAAGAAATTTATTAAGGATGATATTAAAGATGAGGATTTTTTAAAGTAGTTTATTCACAATCGGCAACTTTTCCACATTATACACATTTGTGGATAAACATTGTTGAAAAAGGTATAAATTACAATGGTGAAATATAAATCTTCGTCAAATTACATATAACTGAACCATCAGGAGTTATCGTTTTAAAACAATAAAATATTTAACACCTGATAGCTTCATTGCCATTAATGGACAAGTAATTTTAATGAAAAACAAGGATTATGCATTTTGAGATGTTAAAAGAAAAGTCGTCTATCATCAAGGTTATTGGTGTTGGCGGCGGCGGCGGCAACGCGGTAAACCATATGTACAAACAGGGTATTACCGGCGTTGACTTTATTATTTGCAATACCGACGCACAGGCGTTAGAGCTAAGTCCAATACCCAATAAGGTACAATTGGGCGCCAGCCTAACCGAGGGAATGGGTGCAGGGTCAATACCTGAAGTGGGCAAAAACTCGGCTATTGAAAATATAGATGACATTAAACAAATGTTAGGTCCCAATACCAAGATGCTGTTTATTACAGCAGGTATGGGCGGCGGCACCGGTACAGGCGCCAGTCCGATAATTGCCAAAGCTGCCCGCGAGATGGATATATTAACCGTAGGCATCATCACCACCCCTTTTTCGTTTGAAGGCAAGCGTCGTAAAATGCAGGCTGAAGAGGGAATGGAGGAGTTAAAAAAATATGTCGACTCGTTTTTAGTAATCTCAAACGACAGGCTGCGCCAGATATTTGGTAACCTTACTTTAGGGTCGGCATTTGCACAGGCTGATAATATTTTGACAACCGCCGCTAAAGGTATTGCTGAAATTATAACCCTACCCGGCTATATCAACGTTGACTTTAAAGATGTGCGCACGGTGATGAAGGATAGCGGCGTATCTATCATGGGTAGCTCGGCTGCCGAAGGTGAGAACCGTGCTTTAAAAGCAGTTGAAGGTGCTTTGTCGTCGCCATTATTAAAAGATAACGAGATTGAGGGTGCAAGATACATCCTGCTAAATATTAGCTCAGGTCAGAAAGAAGTGACCATGGATGAGGTAAGTATTATTACCGATTATATACAGGAAGAAGCCGGTTTGGCTGCCGACCTGATATGGGGTAATTGTGTGGATGAATCATTGGGTGATAAGTTATCGGTTACCATTATTGCAACCGGTTTCCAAACCAAGGATGAGCGTGAAAAAGAACATACCAGCAAAAAAATCATCTCCATGCTGATACCTGATGCGCCTTTGGTAAAACCTGTAAATGAATTTATAACGCCTGTAAGTGCAAACGCAACTACCGAGCCTTATATGAAGGGTGCGGCCATTAAGGAAGAGCAAAAGCAACAAGCCGGTTTATTTGACCTTTTTGCTGCGAATGCAGAAGCTGATGCATCGGCAACTATAAGATACGATTTAGTAGAAAAAGAAGAGCAGCCAGAATTTGAAGGAGAAGCAACGGAAATGCCTGAAATGACCTTCAAGCTTTCTGAGCTGGAAGAAACTATTATTAACTTTGAAACTGCTGTTCCGGATGTAGTTGAGGAGCCTGAACCTGTTAATGTGGACGAGTATAAAACAGACGAATCAATTGAAGAGCAGTTGCGTAAATCGCGCGAGCGTATTATGCGGTTGAAAGATCTGAGCATGAAATTGCGCACCGGTAATATTCAGGAATTGGAAAACGTGCCGGCTTATAAACGTAAAGAAATTGCTTTGCAGCAAACTCCTGCATCTGACGAAAGCCAGGTATCCAGGTTCTCGTTATTGCCTGATGATGAAGGGAAAACAGAGATCAGGAACAATAATTCATTTTTACATGATAATGTGGATTAGTTAATGGATCATAGTCAATGGATCATAGATATTTAGAGAGGCGAATTTGTCTCTCTTTTTGTTAAATGCTATTTTTAAAAAATGCCAACTATTAGCTTGTAATTATGTTAATGTTATTATAGGCTATTCTAAAAAGTTATAATGATTTTTAAAAGTGCTTAAATCGGTTATATTTGTAATATAAAAATAGGTAGCGTTTGGATTTATTTGATAAAATATCGAAAAGTATGGGCGGCCCTCTGGGGCAGCATCAAAAATGGTCGCACGGCTATTTTTCATTCCCCAAGCTGGAAGGTGAAATAGGACCACACATGTTATTTAATGGTAAAGAGCACTTAGTTTGGAGCCTGAACAATTATTTAGGTTTAGCCGATCATCCGGAAGTGCGTGCAGCTGATGCACAAGCAGCAGCTGATTACGGAATGGCATACCCTATGGGAGCCAGGATGATGTCGGGTAATTCGAGGCATCATGAAGAGCTGGAACAGGATCTTGCCGAGTTTGTAGGGAAAGAAGACGCTTTTCTGTTGAACTATGGCTACCAGGGCATGGTATCGATAATTGACTCGCTGGTTAACCGTAATGACGTTATTGTATATGATGCCGAATCGCATGCTTGTATTATAGATGGTTTGCGCCTGCACATAGGCAAACGGTTTGTTTACCAGCATAATGATATAGAAAGTTGCGAAAAGCAACTGGAGCGTGCAACGCGCCTTGTGGAGCAAAGCGGCGGCGGTATACTGGTGATCACCGAAGGGGTTTTTGGTATGTCGGGTGCACAGGGTAAATTAAAAGAGATAATTGAGTTAAAAAATAAATACGACTTCCGTTTACTGGTTGATGACGCACATGGTTTTGGTACTATGGGTAAAACCGGTGCCGGTACCCATGAAGAGCAGGACTGTATTGAAGGCGTTGATGTCTACTTTGCTACTTTTGCTAAGTCGATGGCGGGTATAGGTGCGTTTGTTGCGGGTGATAAACAGGTTATTGATTACCTGCGGTATAATATGCGGTCGCAAATATTTGCAAAAGCTTTACCTATGCCGATGGTAATTGGTTTGAAAAAGCGATTTGAGCTTTTAAAATCGCAACCCCAGCTGCGTACCCAGCTTTGGGAAATTGCCCGGGCATTACAAAAAGGCCTGAAAGAAAGAGGCTTTGACCTGGGTGTTACCAATACCATGGTTACGCCGGTTTTTTTAAAGGGCGACTTATATGAGGCTACCACACTTACGCGCGACCTGCGCGAAAACTATGGCATATTCTGCTCTATTGTAATTTACCCGGTTATTCCTAAGGGGTTGATTTTGCTGCGCCTGATCCCTACGGCTGCGCATTCTTTACAGGATGTAGAGCATACCTTATACGCTTACAGCGAAATGGCCGAAAAACTAAAAGCGGGCTATTATAAAGAAAACAAGATGGTTGTTATTGAATAACTTTATTCATTTAATATAAAAAAGAGCCTTTTGATAATTCAGAAGGCTTTTTTTATGGCCCGCCAGGTAATTTAATTATATTATTAATAAATATATTATATATAATTAAATTTATAATATACAGACTTTTAATCAAGTAGTTTAAGTATATATTATAAGTAAGGTATTAAATAAATTATTATTCCGTAGCGATAGCTATTTGTGATTTTAATATTAAGTATTAAATATTAAATAAACCTATTAATAATAAATAATAATTATTATATAGCCATATGCGGTAAAAATGTGGAAAAAAACATGTTTAAAGGCACTATTTTTTATGCTTTAAAAATTTTTTTTTAAGAAAAAACATTTTAGATTAGCTCCTATTAAAACAAATAACCTTAAAACATTAAAGGAGTAATTAAATGAAAAAATTTAGTGAAGTAAAAAGCCTTATCGCATCCCTGGAAGCGGACGCCGATAAATTTTACAACAAGGGTAACAGTGCAGCCGGTACCCGTGTTCGTAAAGGTATGCAAGACCTTAAAAATTTAGCACAATCTATTCGCCTGGAAGTTCAGGAATCGAAAAACAAAGCCGCTAAATAAGAAAGTGTTAGTAAGTTATTACTGATTAAAGACCCGGCTGCACGCAGCAGGGTTTTTTATTGTACTATTTTTTGTGTTTCCTTTATAATCTGCTCTGCAATGTGATTGTTAACCTGCACCAGCGGCAGGCGTACGGTGTTGTCGCAAATGCCTAATTGCTTCAAAGCAGTTTTTACTCCGGCAGGGCTACCATCTATAAACATTAACTTCGTAAAATCAATTAGCTGGTAGTGTGGCTTTTGAGCCGCTTTAAAGTCGCCTTTAAGGCAAATACGTATCATATCTGACAACTGACGAGGCAATGCATTGCCAATAACAGAGATCACACCTACTGCACCCAGGGCCATCATCGGTAGCGCAACAGGGTCATCACCTGAAATTAATAAAAAGCCTTCAGGCTTATCACGCATGATCTGGTTAAACTGGTCAAAATTTCCTGACGCTTCCTTAATACCAATGATGTTTTTAAAATCATTGGCTAAACGTACGGTAGTCTCCGCGGTTATATTACTAGCCGTGCGGCCCGGAACATTATATAAAATAATAGGTAAAGGCGTATTTTCGGCTAATGCCTTATAGTGCTGGTAAATACCTTCCTGGTTGGGTTTATTGTATGACGGGCTGGCCGACAGTATGGCATCATAGCCGGTAGTGTCAAACTTCTTTAATTGCTCAATAACTTCATGGGTATTATTGCCGCCGATGCCGGCAACCAGGGCAACACGTCCTTTTACAACTTCGGCGGTAAAGGCGAATGCTTTCTTCTTTTCTTCGCTGTTTAATGTGGCGCTTTCGCCGGTTGTGCCTAATGATACCAGGTATTCAACCCCGCCATCAATTAAATAATTGATGAGGTTTTTTAATCCCTCATAATCTACCTGTCCGTCTGCATGAAAAGGAGTAACCATAGCTACGCCTGTTCCGTAAAATTTATTCATGTTAGTTATTAAAGGGAACAAATATAGTGATTAGAGATTAGTTAATTGGAGATTAGTGGGTGGATAATTAGTTAATAACCCTTTGTTAGAATCCAATGTTCAACCTCAGTGCTGAATGAATATTGCTACCGCTGTTATAGGAACGGCCATACATCAGCCTTAAACCAAAATATTCAACGCCTACACCCAGTTCGGTATAATTTTTAAGATTAGGTGTCGACAGGTAATTTACATCAACAATTTCCTGCAATTTTAACTTGCGTATCAATGGTATCTTATTGAGGATAAAACCTGAAAAATTGTGTTCAAAGTGTCCTTCGAGGTATTGCGTATAGGTGCTAAACCGGTAGTAATCCAACAACAGGAATTTATTGATGCCACCCTGGTAAAATAGTATTTGATTACCCGCGAATTGCTTATAATCAGGATAATACAGGCTATTGGTGTTTGTAAATTTACCCACGCCTAAATAAAAGGAAGTTTTACCGTACATGCCCATAGGGATGTCAGATTTAGTAATATCGGCGCTAACCAGGTCGTAATCTACATCCGATCCTAAAATATTTTTAATGCCCTTGGTGTAATTAAATCCTATGGTTGGATATTCTGATGGAACATAGCGCCTGCCATTGGGACGGGTTTCGTATTTATCGCTAAAATCATAACTGGTACGCAGGGTGATTTTAAAGGATTGATTTTCGGGAAACAAAGGCACGTCTGCCGTAGGATTTAACGGATTGTTAGAGGTATAGTTATGTCCGTCGGGACTGAAGATACTAAACGACGATGTATTTGGCAGCCATTTGCGATTGGCCCATTCTACACCGGCGCTGCCTACCCAGCCACCGCTAATACGGCCCGACAGGGATAGGTTTACAAAATCTTTTTGATACAGTTTTTCATAATTCTGCCGGTCGAACAAGCTGTATGCAGAATTCATCAAAGACGAAATGGGCAGACGGTTATTGAGATCGACTACATCAGAGCCGCCGGCAAAGCCAAGCCTGAAACCACTAACCGGAACCGTAGCGCTCACATTGCCATTGAGTAAACGGTCAGCAAATCCATAACGCAGCTTTGCACCCAGGCGCAGATACCGGTTATTAACGGAGTCGATCATTTTAGTGTACGAAGCACCATAGTCAACAGTAACTCCTTCTACGGTATTGAATAACAAAGAACCCAGTATCGAGTCGAAATGGTAATATTCTTTTTGATACCGGTTGCGGTTATTAATACCACCGCCAAACAGAAGCCGCGATAACCGGAATTTATTGTTTACCCGGTCGAGCGAATCCAGATATTCTTTTGACTCACGCCTTTTTGCCAGCTTATCTTTTTTAATATAATCTGTTTTCTCCTCTTCGGTAAGTGGTACGGGCCTTTCCTGTTCCCAGTAAAGCGAATCTTTTTTATTTACCTGTTTGGTAATGCGTAATACTTCGGCAAATTCCTTTTTTTCGAAAACAGGAGCGAGGTCGTAGTTTTTATAGATGGAAATAAAATAGCCGCCAAACTTAAATCCAAAAAGGCCGCCCACAAATTCAAATTTAGCCGACGAGGTCATCCAGGCCTTATTGTTTACCGGGAAAAATTGCTGGTTGATTTTTAAGGTGTCGACAAAATTGATGTTTGCTTTTTTGGTGATATAGAGATCGAGCCCGTACATGCGCCAGCTATCCTTTAATATGTAAATTATTCCCTGGAAACAGGGGTCATAATCCCGGCGGGGTTTTACTCTTATTTTATAAATGGTTTCGCCGTTTTCAACGCTTTCGCCCAATAGCTTGTAATTATAATAAAGCATAGCGTCTTCGGCAATGGGCGATACCAACGGGCGATTGCTTATTTCCTGCCAGTTTTGTGTGTTCTCATAAAAATTAACCTTCATATCTGTTGCACGGTTAAAGCTAAAGGCACGGTTGCGGCCCGAAACTTTTGAGGAGATCATCTCCTCATGCACATTATTTGGATATTGAAAGCTATATTTTGACTCGGATTCGGATAAGTAAATAATTCCCCTGCGGTTAGAATCCAAGCCTATCTCACGGCCCAGTTGATTAATGTCGCGGCCGAGAAATTTTTTTGGTGCATCCAATAGTTTTTGCAGACCCTTAATATATACTTCGCAGGAATAAGCCTTAACCTCGTTTAAATAGGTCTTGCGTTTTTTTATGGCCTTGCGGATGATGGCATAGGCGGGATCTTCACCCCCGGCACGTATGGTAACATCTTTTAAAAAATAAGTTTCGGTAGTTAAACTGATATTGATTACCTGGTTGGTTTTGACATCCAGTTTACGACTTTCCTGGCGATAACCTACGGCTTTATATAATACCTCGTACTGGCCGGGTTTTAATTGCAGCGTGTATTCGCCCTCGCTATTGGCTGAGGTGCCGATAGTGGTATTTTTAACATAAATACTGGCAAACGGAACCGGGTTGGCTTTTTCATCCCTTATTTTACCGCTGATGGTTAGCTGGGCGAATAAATTGCTACTTGCGAAGAAAAATACTAATAGAGGTAGAAATCGTTTCATTCGGCTTAGGGCTTTGTGCTAAGATGGGTTATTTTTAAGTAAGGCACGCAAAAAAAATTGTTAATTATTGTTAACGAAGAAATACGGCACAGGGTTGCGGGTAATAAAACTTACGAAGTTTTATTACCCGCAACTTGTTGGTGTTGTCACCAACAAGCGGGGATGCCTGTGATTTGTACACGGCATTTTGTTAATTACAAACCCTATCCTACTTGTTGGTGACAACACCAACAAGACGCGAAAATCTTGCTGCAGGCAATCCTGCGGACTATCAGATTTGACAACTTTTCAAAAGTTGTCAAATCTTTGACGCATCTTCATATAACGATTACCCAATCATTGCCAGCAACTCCTCATCACTGATAATGGGGATGTTTAGTTTTTGTGCTTTTTCTAACTTAGCAGGGCCCATGTTATCGCCTGCTACCAGGTAATTAAGTTTGGCAGATATGCTGCTTAATATTTTACCGCCATTTTGCTCGATGATATCCTTTAGTTCATCCCTCGAATACTTTTCAAATACGCCGGATATGATAAAACTTTGCCCGCTTAACTTTTCGCTTTGCAGGGTTACCTCTTTTTCTTCGGTAATAAATTGCAGCCTCTGTGCTTTAAGCTGCTCTATTTCTTCCAGGTGTTTGGGGTTACTAAAGTATTCGATGAGGCTATGGGCTATCCGTTCGCCTATTTCTTCGGCTACTACCAGTTCTTCAAACGGGGCGGCTATGAGGTTGTCAATATTTTTAAAATGAGCGGCCAGCTTTTTTGCCACGGTTTCGCCTATGTAGCGGATGCCCAAGCCAAACAGCACTTTTTCAAAAGGCATTTGCTTTGATTTTTCAATACCATCCAGCATATTATTGATGGATTTTTCGCCAAAGCGTTCCATTTTCTTCAGGTCGTCAATATGCCTGTGCAGTTCATATATGTCGCTGATGTGGCGTATAAAGCCACGCTGATAAAGTGTCTCAATAGTTTCATCGCCCAGCCCGTCAATATTCATGGCTTTGCGGCCAATAAAGTGCTGCATTTTACCCACTATCTGCGGTGGGCAGCCTTCATCATTAGGGCAGTAAAAAGCGGCTTCACCTTCCTGTCTTTCCAGTAAGGTATTACAAGCAGGGCAATGCGTAATATATTCAATAACGGGGGCAGACGGATTGCGTTTTTCTAAATTTACACTGATGATCTTAGGAATGATCTCGCCGCCTTTTTCTACAAAAACCCAGTCGCCCTGGTGCAGGTCCAAACGCAGCATTTCGTTGGCGTTATGCAGGGTGGCACGTTTTACGGTTGTGCCCGCCAATAGTACCGGCTTTAAATTGGCTACCGGGGTAACGGCGCCTGTGCGGCCTACCTGGTAGCTAATGCTTAACAACTCGGTTTGTACACGCTCGGCTTTAAATTTATAGGAGATGGCCCAGCGTGGAGATTTGGCGGTAAAGCCCAGCTCCTGCTGCTGACTGAAATTGTTTACTTTGATAACAATGCCGTCAATATCATAGCTCAGGTCAAAGCGTTTTTTATCCCATAGGGTGATAAATGCAAAAACATCATCAATGCTGCTGCAAAGCTTACTATGCTCATTCACGTGAAAGCCCCAGCTTTTAACGGCTTGCAGGCTTTCCCAATGGGTTTTAAATAAAGGTTTATCGGTATACAGAAAATATAAAAAGCAATCCAGCGGGCGTTTGGCAACCTCGGCCGAGTCCTGCATTTTTATGGTGCCCGATGCAAAATTGCGGGGGTTGGCAAAGGGCGGTTCGCCGTTTTCAATGCGCTCGTTATTTAAACGTTCAAAAGCCTTAAGGTGCATAAATACTTCGCCCCTGATCTCGAAATGGTCGGGGTAATTACCTTCTGCAAGTCGCTTGGGGATGGTATTGATAGTACGAACATTGGTAGTAACGTCATCGCCCTGCACACCGTCGCCACGGGTTACGGCCTGTACCAGCTTCCCGTTTTCGTAAGTAAGGCTCATGGAAAGGCCGTCAAACTTCAGTTCGCATACATATTCAAAATTATCGCCAATGGCTTTGCGAATACGTTGATCAAAATCAAAAAGCTCCTGCTCGTTATAGGTATTACCTAATGATAACATGGGCCATTTATGCTTAACGGTAACAAACTCTTTGGTGATATAACCGCCTACTTTTTGGGTAGGTGAATCAGGATCAGCCAATTCAGGAAATTGCTTTTCGAGCGCGGATAATGCTTCAAGTTTCTTATCAAATTCAAAATCTGAAATGGTGGGCATAGCCAGCACATAGTAATCGTAACTATGTTGTTTTAGCTCGGATATTAAGGATTGTATCTGGACCTTTGCTTCTGCTGGTGACATTTGTAATAGAGATTAGTTGATCAGTGATTAGTACTATCGATTAGCTGTCTAAAGTACAAAATAACTAATCTTTGATCTCTTATCACTAATCACAAAAAAATTTTATTTTTTTCAGCCGACCTATTAAATTAGAACCCGGATTTATTAAAACAACAAGCATATAGTACAATGAAAAAGATCGGAAAATTTTTGATTTTAGTATTGGCAGTATCACTTTTTGCTGCCACAAGCAGTAAGGCACAAGTTTATGTGCCCACGCCGCCCGCTGCTGTACAAAAAGGACCTTCAGGTACCCGGCCAAATAAATATATGGTTTGGGTTCCGGAAGAATGGGCGCCTGCCGGTGATAAGTATATTTATCGTGCCGGCTATTGGGCTTTCCCGCCTACACCTAAATCAGTTTATGTGCCCGGGCATTGGGAAAAAACGCCAAAAGGTTATATCCGCAGACCCGGTTACTGGAATAACCCGCACATATAATTTTATTTATTTTTATATATAATTTAAACTCTTTTGCAGCTGCTTTGTCTTAAATAGTAATTAATCAATACTTATTACTATGAAAAAGATCACCAGAGTTTTAATGTTATTAGCTATAACATCATTATTTGCTGTTGCTAATAGTAGCGCACAAATTGTAGTCAGGATACGCCCGCATCGCCCGGGACCTGCTGTAATAGTAAGGACTCGCCCACCTTCACCGCGTCATGTTTGGGTTGGCGAAGAGTGGACACCTAACGGTAGGGCATATGCTTACCACCCAGGTTATTGGGCCTTACCTCCGCATGATGGAGGTGTTTGGATTGCCGGACATTGGGCCAACCGCCCCGGGGGATCTATTTGGATCGCCGGTCACTGGAGATAAGCAACTTATGTATAACAGATTATTTAACTGCCTTCCTTTTATTAAAGGAAGGCAGTTTTTGTTTATGAACCAATCAATAAAAATCATAACATCGGCGTAAACCTTCAAATTTCTGTTCGGCGGCGCGCCCAGGAAGTGTTGTTTGATAACTTATGCTTCCTTCAGACGTGCCGCTGGTATTGCTATAATTAAGTCCTGAAACGGGCACGTCATGACTTACTCCAAAGCGCAATTTTTCGGCACCTTCACGGTTAATGAGCAAATCGAATATTAAGGATATGCCTATTGCGCTGGGGCCGGATTGGCCACCGCTATGGTACCAAAGCCCGGCATTTACGCCCTTGCGTTTATATTGCAACCCTGCGCTTAACGTTTGTTGTGTGGCCTGTTTTGAAAAGACGACTGATGGAATAATGTATGATTTTTCATCCTCATATAAGTTTTCGCCGCGGCTCAGATCCCAACGATAACTTATATGCGCGACGCCCCGCATAGGTAATTTAGCCGGGGTGCCTGTAAATGATTCGTTGGGCTGATTAATGTGTTGCACGGCGCTCCCAATATCAAACTCGCCCACTACCAGGTTGATACCGGCGCCCGAATCAAAATAAAACCTGTTATTGAATGGGAAAGATTCGGCTGCCGAGGCGGAGCCGGGTATAAAACCAAGGCGGGGATCTATCTGGTCATCAAAAACTAATTTATTGTAGTTGATGGTACGATCAACAACGCCGGCCTGCAACCCAAACGAAAGCACAAAACCTTCGGAACCCACGCTATACGCATAAGTGCCTGCGATACTATTATTAACGAGGAAGGCCGTGCCTTCGCTGCTGCGGCTAAACATTAAACCTACGCCGCCGCCAAATTGCGGCATATTGTAATCAATAGAAGCAGTTGTATAAGATAAATTGCCGGGTATAGACGACCATTGGTTACGATAAATCATATTCATGCGAAGGTCGCCTTCAAATTGGCCTGTAAGCGCCGGATTAAGATAGATGGGTGCATTAAAGAACTGCGTATACATCTGATCCTGGGCCATTAAGCGCGAACACGATAATGAGATAATCATCAGCAGTAAAAACCGATTTTTAAAATATCTCATCGCTATCTTATTAAATGTATAGAGCCCACTCTCTTGGGTAACGAGCCGTTGTATGACATGCCCTTCCATTGGTTACCGTTAATAAAAGTGGCGCTTGCCTGCCACACATATACCCCCTGTGGGACCGGTGCCCCGTTAAATATCCCGTCCCATCCTTCTACCGGGGCTCCCTGGCTATCCAGCTTGCTGGTTTGCCAAACCAATTGACCGTATTTATTAAATATTTGTAAAAGCCATGTTTTAATACCCGAGCCCTTGGCCATAAAAACTCTCAATTCTGTTGTGGCGCTTGACGGAATAAAGGCATTGGGCAAATAAAGCTGACCCGGCACACCGCCGATCCGCACATAATGAATTCTGGTGCTATCGCAACCGGTTGCACCCGCGGCGGTTAAAGTAACCTTATATAAACCTGTGTCCGGGAACGTTATACCGGGATTGCGTAAGGTTGAGGTCTGCCCGTCACTAAATGTCCATTTCCAGGAAACCGGGCTACCGCTGGTTTTATCAATAAATGAAAAATGGAAATTAGGAATAGATGTGACACTGTCCGGATTTTCGGTAAATTCTGTTCCCGGCGGTGAAATAATTACGATATATGAATTTTTGGTAACCGTGCCACTACAGCCCGTTGCTGTATTAGTAGCTGTTAATGTGACCGTATAAGGCGAATTAATGTAGTGATAGGCATGCGGGGGTGGTGTAAAAGAGGCTGAATGTGTTGAGCCATCACCAAAATCCCAATCATAACTTAATGAGGTTGCCTGGGCTGTTGAATCGGTTGTTAAGTTGGAAAAACTGACCGTTATATTTTTGCAGCCGGTTATAATATCAGCGCTAAAATCCGGCTTTGGGACTGCGTATACATCGATCCTGATCTTCGGGCTGGATTCAACCGAGCCGCAAGAGTTTGAGGCGGTTAAGGTAACATAGAAAGTGCCGGTGTTAGTAAAAGTATAAGTTAATGGCCCGGTACTGCCAATTGGCTGGTCGACCAGCTTGCTGTTACTGTCATATATATTGTAATGAAAATTATCGCCCCCCGATGAATTATTAACAAAAGTAACACTAAACGGAGCACAGCCCTTATCTATACTATTTTGAATAAAGGTTTGGGCCACCAAATTATTGGACGATACCGTGATAGGAATATGCACCGATTCTGCTGTATTATTACAGTAACCTGTGGCTATCATATACAGCGTATAGGTTTTTGCGGATGTGGGAGTTACTGTGTTAAATAGTGCATCCGTTTTATCGGTTTTGGTTATTTTTTGTACCAGTGTTGCCCCGTCATATAAATAAAAGTCGTAGCTGAGATTTCCACCGGGAGAAATATTTTGAACATCGAGTGTCAGTGTGCCACAGCCAACCGTTTGTTTGGGCAAAATACGCGCTACCGTTGTTGCTGATCTTACAATTACCGAATCAATAACCGGCGCTCTTTGCACACAATTATTGGTTATGCTGAGAGATATGATGTAAGTGGTATCGCGCCCATCAGCACGCGCGGCAAAGGTATGTTGCGGACTAACTGCAGTTGATGTTGAGCCATCGCCAAAGTTCCATGCATATGTAGTTGCCGGCTGGCCGTTTGAGGTATTGGTAAACTGAACAGTTAAATCACCACAACCACTTTTGGGAGCAGTTGTAAAACTCGCCGCCACATCGGGTAAACTAACTACCAGGTTAAAGGGCTTGCCCGGACATTGACCATTGGTAGGGATTATAGTATAGGTAACTGTTGCTGTGACGCCCGGCGGGCTTGTATTGGTAATCACATCAGTAATTTTGTTGCCACCGCTATTAGTGAAACCGGTGGCCGTTCCGGATGTTACTGCGGCTGTCCACGTAAAAGTGCTTGATGGTTTACTGGCCGTTATGGTATAATTGACCGACTGTCCTGAACATATAATTTTACTTGCTGCGCTGGTTACCGTATCAGCCGGGAGGATGGTAATTATAACAATATTGCGGATGGTATCGCAGGGAGGGGCCGACGAAGTGGTAACAACCAGCATTAATGTTACCTGGCCGGCATTGATCTCGGCAGGAGAAGGAGTATAGGTTGTTTGCAGGGAATTTCGTCCGGCGCTAAACGTGCCTGTACCGCCTGTCCATTGCTGACTATTTGCCGTGCCGTTTATAGTGGCATGCAAATTTGCCGAGCTGCTTGCACAAATGGTGGTGTCGCCACCGGCCATTACAGTGGGGGATTGCAGAAAGGTAATATGCTGGGTGGATGATGCTGTTCCGCAATTGTTTTGCTGGGTAACAGTTATGGTGTAAGTGCCTACATCAGGGAAAAATATTTGCGGGTACTTGCTGGTATCATTTAATGTGGCCGGCCTTGCACCGTCGGGCGCTATAACTATCCATTTATAGGTAGTGGGTTGTTCCTGTGAAGTACCTGTTAAAATAGTATAAGTAGGATTATTAGCAGCCTTCGCATTAAAATTAAAAGTTTTCCCGGGGCCACATATCGAAAAATCATTTGATAAGACAGCGGTTGGTAAACTATTGACGATTAAAGTATCCATCGGGCTTTTCACCGTGTCGCAAGCCAGTATGCTTAATTGAACCGTATAAATACCTGCAGCCGAAAAGCTAAACTGCGGCTGCCTGCTGTTTTTGTTGGTACCCCCGCTATAAATAACCGCAGCCGGGCCGGTAACCGACCATAAATATTGATTGTTGGTGCTGCAGGTTGAATCAACAATTGAAGCATTTATAGGAATTGCCGGGCCGCCGCCTACACAAATTGTATGTACGGGGAAGGTAAAAACGGGCCTGGGCGGGTTTTGAATACAAATGGTGTCGGTGTAATCGGGCGCTACACAGGTGCCGTTACTGGTTTGTGCATGAATGGTGACATAATGCACCCCGGGTATACTAAAAGTGTAAATAAATCTTTGACTTAGTTTATAATTTTGCTTATTGACCACACCATCAACCAGCCACGTATACAAAGCGTTTGGGTTTTGTGAACAGGTAGCAACCGTTGCATTTGGGTCGGGCCCGGGGTTTGACCCATTAAAAAAACTCACGGCACTTGAGGTGCAGGCGACCGACGGAGCAGAGATATAGTTGGTTGGCGCAAGAATTATCCTGGCATAACTTGTTTGTAACGAACCCACCTGGCCGCAATAGGTATTGGTTGCCTTAAAATTAACTGCAAATGCGTTAACCTGCCCATTTACAACATTTCCGCAGGAGGGTTTTAAATAGTTATGGGTTACCCTGCCTAAAAGGGCCTTTATTTGACATAGGGTAAGTATTGTTGAGGGTGAGCCGTCGCCCCATGAAAGCGTATACAAATTGCCGGGGTAATTATATTCTATTCCATTTGCCGAGGTATAATCTATGCTATAAGTGAGTGGCGCACCTGACGGGCTTAAACATACCGTAGGGTTACCTGTAAAACCAATGGTTGTACTAACCTGGTTATTTATTAACTGGTAAGCGCGCGTGCCTACAATGCCGGCACCATTAACCGCTTTTACCATTACTGTATAATTTGCCAGTTTGGCATTAAAACTATAGCCAGGCATAATATCGATGTTACTGGCCTCAAATGCCTGGGTCAACTCATTAAAAAAGCTGGCCGTAACCGTTATGGCCCCGGTTGTACTATTTGTAAAAACATAGGAGCTGCTTGAGCCGCTGCACTGTCCGTAAACAGTAGTATCAACCTTGCTGATAGAACTTGACGAAGCGGCCGTACTAATACCACCCGTGTTGTTTACGGTAACGGCATTAGATGTATTGCTGGTTAACGCCGGGACGCTGGATTTTATCAGGAACTTATAGCCACTCCCTGCCGGCAGGGTATTTGGAAGTTTGTAGTTGAAAAAGGTGGCGTAAAATCCGGTTATTGTTGCTACCGGTGTAGTTGATGTAAAATTGCCGGTGGCATCAGACATATACAGGCTGAATTTATTGGATTGATCTATACAGCCGCCGGTGTCGTCGATATGAAATGGTATGGCGATAGTTGAGCCATGACCATACGGGCCCGGATCAACAGGGCCAATGGTTAGCGTTTGCGCAAAAATTGGCGAAATGGCAAAAGCCGAAAAAAAAGTAATTAATAGTAGATATTTGGCAGCTGTTCTATACATCACACACTCTCCTTACTATCTGCTGCCCGTATTAAACGTTTACTTCCGGGCAACTGGGGTTACAGCTAATAATTATTATTTAATTATCGCTTTGACGAGAGTATGTTGGGAGTGTTTAATAATCGATGCGTCACAGTCTATTATGCAATTCGCTAAAAAATGAGCAGCAATGTTTATTGTCTTATTATAGGTAGATGCTGCCTGTAAAATGTAAACAGTTATTTCATCATCTTGTTTTCATCATCACTATTTGTTGCTATCTTAGTAGCTGTGGATAATTTTATTGTTTCGGCGCGTAAATACAGGCCTGCTACTTTTGAAACTGTTGTTGGTCAGCAACATATAACCAACACCTTAAAAAACGCTATTAAAAATAATCAGCTGGCGCAGGCATTTTTGTTCTGTGGCCCGCGTGGCGTTGGTAAAACTACCTGTGCGCGTATCCTGGCAAAAACCATCAATTGTACCAATCTGCAAACTAACGGCGAAGCTTGCGGCGTATGCGATTCGTGCAAATCGTTTCAAAACGGCAACTCGTTTAATATACACGAGCTGGATGCGGCTTCAAATAATTCGGTTGATGACATCCGCAGCCTGATAGAACAGGTACGCATACCGCCCCAGGGTGCACGTTACAAGGTTTATATTATTGATGAGGTGCACATGCTATCACAAGCAGCTTTCAATGCTTTTTTAAAAACGCTGGAGGAGCCGCCGCACTATGCTATTTTTATATTAGCCACTACCGAAAAGCACAAAATACTGCCTACTATACTTTCGCGTTGCCAAATATTTGATTTTAACCGCATCAGTGTGGATGATATGGCTACGCACTTAACATCTATTGCTGAAAAGGAAAAGATAAGCTATGAGCCCGACGGACTGCATATTATTGCTCAAAAAGCCGATGGCGGCCTGCGCGATGCCTTGTCTATGTTTGACCAGATTGTCAGCTTTTCGGACGGGAAGGTTACGTACCGGTCGGTTATTGACAACCTGAACATACTGGATTATGATTATTATTTTAACATAACCGATAGTTTATTGAATGAAGAAACAGCAAAAACACTGTTGTTTTTTGATGAAATATTAGCCAAGGGTTTTGACGGGGCTCATTTTATATCCGGCCTTTCTGAACATTTTAGAAACTTGCTGGTTGGAAAAGATCCATCTACCTTAAAACTATTGGAAGTGAGCGAAGGGATAAAAACCAAATACCTGCAGCAATCACAGGCTGCGAGCGTATCGTTTTTATTATCGGCAATGAATATTGCTAATCAGTGCGATCTGAATTATAAGTTAAGTAAAAACCAGCGTTTACAGGTTGAGCTGGCATTGCTTAAGATGTGCAACCTGCTATCCATATTTAATCTCGCGACCACGCCACTTACCGCAATGCCCGCCACAAGCGAGCAGCTAAAAAAAAAACCTGATACCCCAGCAATAGCGCCGGTAGCCCCCATAGCCCCCTCTAAATCTCCCCCGGTTGGGGAGACTTTTACAGCTGGGAATAACCTTGGTGTTAAAGAAGATAATGTAAATAATAGCGTATCGGTTTTAGCAGAAGAACCGGTTGCCTATGGAACCGGTAAATCACAACATCCTGACTCAGCAGCTGAAGTTAATCCTACTGCTGATAATGAAACGGAGGCTTCCAAAAAGCAAAAAATATTTATACCCAATTCAAGTTCCTCTTCAACTTCTGTAAAAATACCCTCATTAAAAGATTTTGATAAAATACCGGATGCTGAATCTATTGAGGATGATCCGTATATTAAAGGCGAGGCCCGGGAGAGTTTTACTTTTGATGGTTTTTTAAAGCTGTGGAACGAACATGCCGCAACCATAAAAGCGGATGGGAGAATGAGCCTGTTTACCATTTTTATTTCGGAAGTTCCGAAAATGTTAGGCCCGGAATTGTTTGAGGTAGTTGTAGAAAATAAAGTACAGGAAAACCTGTTTAAAACCGAAAAGCCTGCATTGCTTAACTATTTGCGCAGTAGCCTAAAGAATTTTGGGGTTGACGTTAATGTACGGGTTGACGAACAGGTTGTTGTAAAGCGGCCCTATACCAACCAGGAGAAGTTTCAACACATGGCCGCAAAAAACCCGGAGATTATTGAGCTGAAGAAACGGTTTAATTTAGATTTTGATTAGGGAGCCGGAGATTGAAAGAATATCGAACACCGAATATCGAATGATGAATCTCGAAGGGATTTACTTTATTATTCGATATTCATCATTCGATGTTCGATATTTATTGATCATTTTTCGGATACCCCTCTTCGTCCAGGTCATCACGGTCATCTTCGGGCGTGCGTGCCAGTGCAGCGTCGGTAGGGTCAAGCTCTACAATTTCGCCGTTGTCTACATGCATGCCTAATTGGTCGACATCATCTTCAAGCGATTCGTTAGGGATATATTCATCAACTGCGTCGTATGGATTTGCCTCATCATAGGATGAGTTCATGTCATTGCCATTTTTTACCGAAGTATTATAGGGGTCGGGATGATCATAGTCCGGATCATTGCTTTTTACATCATATTCAAAGCTATTATCATCGGCATTGTATTTTAATTGCTCTTCGTCAATTGTTTCGCCTAATTCGTCTTTAAGGGTTCTGTCCCTATCGTCGTCATCGTTATCAAAAACGGGATTTAAATCGTCAATAACCATAGCTTTATGTTTTTATATAAATGTATTAAAACTATACTAAAACCTTGCCAAAAATGAATATTTTATATTGAAAATAAACGGATTATAGTTAAAAGGATATCTGCTTCCTATAAGCAGGAGTGCTGCTGCCAACAGCAAATTTTACACCGATAGTAATTTGCGAATACGCGTCATTATTCTTGCCAACCGTATAACCATCAAGCCCGTCGCCTAATATAAAATTATATTGATAGCCTAAGTCAATTTTAAAACTGGGCTGATCAAATTTATTGAAAACTTTAAATTCATACCCTATGCGGGCCGGTATAAGCAGTTCATTACTGTTGTTACTACCTGGCGTATAAAACCCAGGCGTTAAAATAGAATATCGGTTTATATTGGTTATATGATTAATCACAAAGCCTATGCCGGTAGATATGTAGAAATTTTTTAAGGCATTACCCATTTGGCTTTGTGAGTAATCAATAATCTCGCCGGCTTGTACCTGCACCCTTGCCATTACAGATGTAAAGCTGTTCGAAAATTGCCGCCCGGAAACCGTTGTTAATGAATCGCCCCCTTTGAGCTGGCCCGCCTGTATCTCAAAAACATAATTAACAAAAGGGCTTACATTATAATTGAAATTGAAGTGGACCGACGGTGTTGTTGTAAAAGTTTCGGCATCACCATGCACCGTATTTATACCTGCTGCAACACCTACATCATACTGCGAATAGCTGTACCCTAACTGGGCCTTTGCTGTAGTTACCGCCATGCATACAAGCAATAATAAAATACTCCTTTTTATAAAATACCCCATCTTAATTATGTGCAAGTGTATATGTAACGGGATATATAACCGTATTAGTGCTTGTTGTACCAATGGTTGCAGTAATTGTTAGTAATAAGTTATAAAAATAGCATCAATATTCAGTAAAACAACATTGGAAGAAATAAATATATCTAAAAGGTAATTTATTTTACAAGAGGATTTAATTAAATGGTAAACTCAAATTTATATATTTGGAGCCATTAAAAATTAACACAATAAGCACCTGGTATGGCAAAAATTAAAGTAAAAAATCCGGTAGTTGAGCTGGATGGTGATGAAATGACCCGTATTATCTGGAAATTCATTAAGGATAAATTGATAATTCCTTATTTAGACCTGGATATAAAATATTATGACCTCGGATTGGAATACCGCGATGAAACCAACGACCAGGTAACTATTGATGCTGCTAACGCTATTAAACAATATGGTGTAGGCATAAAATGCGCCACTATTACACCTGATGAGCAACGTGTAGAGGAATTTGGATTAAAACAAATGTGGAAATCGCCAAACGGAACTATTCGTAATATACTGGATGGCACTGTTTTTCGCGAACCTATCGTGATGGCTAATGTGCCACGCCTGGTACCTAACTGGACAGCACCGATATGTATTGGCCGTCATGCTTTTGGCGATCAGTACCGTGCTACTGATTTTGTGACCAAAGGAAAAGGTAAATTAACGATTAAGTTTACACCAGAAGATGGTGGTCCCGAGCAATCATTTGAAGTGTTTAACTTTAAAGGCGATGGTGTAGCATTGGCGATGTATAATACGGACGAATCTATCCGCGGTTTTGCACACTCGTGCTTTAACCAGGCGTTGATGAAAGGCTGGCCATTATACTTATCAACCAAAAACACCATCCTGAAAAAATATGATGGTCGCTTTAAAGATATTTTTGAAGAGATCTATCAAAATGAATACAAGCAAAAATTTGCCGAAGCAGGCATTACTTATGAGCATCGCCTGATTGATGACATGGTGGCATCGGCATTAAAATGGAACGGTAACTTTGTTTGGGCCTGTAAAAACTATGACGGCGACGTACAAAGCGACACCGTAGCACAAGGCTTTGGCTCGTTAGGTTTGATGACCTCTACGCTGGTTACTCCGGATGGTACCGTAATGGAAGCGGAAGCTGCGCATGGTACAGTTACGCGTCACTACCGCGATCACCAAAAAGGAAAACCGACATCAACCAACCCTATCGCATCCATATTTGCGTGGACAAGAGGATTGGAGTTCCGCGGTATGTTGGACGGTAACCAGGAGCTGATAGACTTCTGCAAAACTTTAGAGCAGGTTTGTATTGAAACGGTTGAAAGCGGTAAGATGACCAAGGATTTGGCTATCACCATTAAACCAAAAGTTGAACACGGCACAGATTATCTGTATACAGAAGAGTTTTTGGCTGCAATTGATGAGAATTTGAAGAAGAAGCTGGCGTAAGGTTGGAAATGTTGTAGACGTTATAAAAGTTAAAAAGGTTCATATTTATTTATGAGCCTTTTTTATGCCCAACCATTTTATAAAGTTTTAACTATATTTGAATATGAAGTTTACAGCAATAATAGAACAGGGGGAAAGTGGTTGGTTTGTCGGCCAGATTGAGGAGGTTCCGGCTGCGATTTCTCAAGGTGAAACCGTTGAAGAGTTAAAGGCTAATTTAACAGATGCTTTAAAAACTATATTGGATATGAAAGATGAATCCTATATTTGTATATGAGTTCAGCGTTAGCATCAGTAAAGGACATTTTGTCAAAACTTAAGCCGGAATTATTAAAAAAATATCCGATAGCTTCAATTGGCTTATTTGGCTCAATTGTGCGCGACGATTTTACTGAAAATAGTGACGTGGATATTATAGTTGATTTTAATGATAAAATTGGTATAGAGTTTATAACATTAGCTGATGAGCTTGAAGAAAAACTTAATTATAAAGTTGACCTTGTTTCAAGGGGCGGTATAAAACCAAAATATTTTAGTGTTATAGAACCTCAAATTATTTATGTCTGAACGGCATCCAAAACTTCTGTTAGAGGATATACTCGATAGCGCTGAGAAAATAACAACATACACACATTCCTTAACTTTTGATGAATTTGCAGACGACAGCAAAACAATTGATGCTGTAATACGGAATTTGGAGATCATTGGAGAAGCCTCCAACCGCTTACCGGATAAAGTAAAAGACAATAATCCTGAAATTGATTGGCATAAAATAAGAGGTCTTCGCAATAGAATAGCTCACGGATACTTTGGTTTAAACTATAGAATAATTTGGGATATAGTTGAAGATTACATGCCCGAATTAATTGCTCAAATCAACAAAATAATTGGCGAATACTAAGTTTATAGCGTAAAATATAATCATGTCATTATTATACCCGTTAAAATTCAAAACCATCTATAAAGACAAGATCTGGGGTGGGCAAAAGATTAAAACCTATTTACATAAAGATTTTGGCGATTTGCCTAACTGTGGTGAAACCTGGGAAATATCGGGGGTTAAATCGGATGTATCGGTGGTTGCGGATGGTGATTTGAAGGGGCGGTCGCTGGATGAGCTTTTGGAAACTTATAAAGATGAATTGGTCGGCAAAAAGGTATATAGCCATTTTGGCAATATCTTCCCATTACTGGTAAAGTTTATTGATGCCAACGAGGACCTGTCTATCCAGGTTCATCCGAATGGCGAGCTGGCTAAAAAGCGCCATAACTCGTTTGGAAAAACCGAAATGTGGTATGTGATAGAAGCTGACCCGGGTTCGACCTTAATTGCCGGATTTAACCGCGAACTAAACGAGCAGCTTTATTTAGAGAAATTTAACAGCGGTCATTTAACGGATATTCTGAACAAGGAAGATGTAAAAGCCGGGGATGTTTTCTTTTTACCCGCGGGACGGGTACATACCATTGGTAAGGGCCTGTTAATTGCGGAGATACAGCAAACTTCGGATATCACCTACCGTATTTATGATTTTGACCGGCTGGATGATAAAGGCAACAAACGCGAGCTGCATACCGAAGAGGCGCTTGCAGCCATTGATTATAAGCATTACCCGGAATATAAAACCAACTATCAGCCAGAAAAAGATAAAACGGTTGAGCTGGTTAGCTGCCCGTACTTTACTACCAACCTGCTTGACTTTACACATAGCACCACCAAGGATTATTTGAACTTAGACTCGTTTGTAATTCATGTTTGCGTGGAGGGGGCGTATACGGTTAAGCATGATGGTGCTTCGTACCCGGTGAAAATGGGCGAGTGTATTTTATTACCAAAGACGATTGATAGGGTTGAGCTGGAAACAATAGGTGGATTTAAGATACTGGAGAGTTTTATAGAGTAAACGATTGTAAAAGTGGGTGTCACCCTGAGCATTGTCGAAGGGTGAGCGTAAAGGCCTGCCCGCATGCTTCGACGAAGCTCAGCATGACAACCGCCGCACGTTATTAGATTTCTCCTTCCCGTTTTCGGAAGAACCATTCGGTGCTTAGCAGCGCGAGTATCAGCAGGAATATCCATTTTACATCAATGATGTCGCTGTAACGCTTGTCTTCGTACACCAAGGTTTTGATGTTCTCGTTTTTCTTTATCAGATCGGCGAGGCGGTTGATCTCGGTTGGTTGTAATACCACGCCGCCACTTTGTTTGGCTATGTTTCTTAGTAACTGGTGGTTAGCCGCGCTTTGGCGAAGCTCGAGGTTAAGCGGTTTGATGGTGAGCTGGCCCGTAGCGGTAAATTGACGGCTGCCTAAAATGGTTCCTGCCGAATAGGTGTATTCGCCAACCGGAAGCGCACCCGCACTTAACTGGTAACCCGAGCCGTTTTTGTTGAACAGGAAGTTGAAAGTTTTGCCATCGGCGTTTTTGAGTTCAATTTTTACATCAGGCGTGTTAATAGCTTCCAGCGCGTCGTTATATAATTCGGCGTTGATCAATACATTTTCGCCCTCGTCAAAAATATTTTTAGATGGATATACCCTAAACCGCTGACTATTGGCATTGGCCGTAAGATATTGTACGCTCTGACTAAACAATTCCTCTAAAGCATGGTGATTGCCGTAGGTGTCAAACTCTGACAGTTGCCAGCGCCAAAGGCCCTCGCCCGTAAGCACGGCAACACGCTTGCCGTTATCATCACCAAAAGCCAGCAACGGGTAGGTAGTTTGTACGGTGCCTATTTTTTGCCTGAACAGCACACCATTAGTAACCGACGTGCCATAGTTGCCAAATGGCGCCAATAGTGGCGGGAACATCGCCATTTTTCTTAAAGTAGAATCGGACAACGTAAAAGAAGTAAATGCCGATACAGGGGCCGCAAATACTTCCTGCATCTCCTGCTGGCTGGCGCTTATTTTAATCAGCTTTTCCTGGTAATTGAGGCTTTGCAGGTCGGCTTGTGCGCCAGCCATATACCAGAGGGGTGTTTTGCCTTTTATCAGATCTTTTAACAAGCCAAAGCTATTGCCCGATAGCTGGTATAATATGGCGAGGCTATAATCGCTTAACTTAACCGAGGAAAGATCAGATACAAAGGCGGCTTTAACATCGTAGTTTTTGTTGCTTTCGATAGCTTGTTTGATTACGCTGATATCCGGGTGAGGGCCATCATACAGCAACAATATTTTTTGTTTAACATCCAGCACGTCTACATATATCGTTTCCGAATTATTTTGAATGGATATCTCATTCTTAACAGGGGCAATGCTGATATTAAATTTGCGGACACCTTTTTTGTCGGCGTTTAACTTTACGGTGATCACCTTTTTAAAGGCATCTGAACTGACCGGAATGGCCTCGGTATGTACCGGTCTGCCATCTTCGGATACATTAAGCCGCATGCTTTCGCCCTTGCTTTGATAAGCCTCTGTTAAAATCTCTATCTCAAAATCATTACCCAGGTAGGCGGTTTTGTTATAGTTGATGTTGCCGATAAGCAGGTCGCGTTTAGGTACGGTATCGCCCAGGGCGATGGGATAGATGTTGGCTTTAAAATTACGGGCCTCGTATTGCGGATCGCTGCCCTGGTTGTACGAGCCATCGGTAGCCAGTACCAGCGCACCCACATTTTGGTTTACAAAACGGTCATTCAACTGGCGCAGCGCGGCCGAAATATCGGTTTGCTTGCCATCGTATTTATTGGTCAGTCCGTCAGTCAAATCGTGGCTGAAATGAAACTCGTGTACTTCGTAGCCATCGCCTAAAAGGGCTTTGAGTTGGGAGAGAGCCCCAGCCCCCTCTAAATCTCCCCCGGTAGGGGAGGCTTTTTTATCGGGGAATAATTTGATGGATTCGGAATTATCCTGGGCAACTAAAATTATTGGCTTTTCGGGTTTGTAACTTACGGATTTGATAAGCGGTGAGACGAGCAATAAAGCGATCAAAAACACCACAAATGCACGTAAGGCAAACAGGATATAACGGAAACGGTCGCTTAAATTAACCGGCTGGCGGTACATTACCCAGGCATACAATAAGCCAACCAGCAGGCAAACAGGTGTCCACCATCCAGAAACTGTTCCCCAGGTTACCGAAAATAATAGCATAATTTAAGGGTAAAACGTTGGTGCGTAATACGTTTTACGTTTACCTGCAAAATGCAAAAATATTATGAATGATTGTATATTTTGTATGTAATATGTTTGAAGCAGTAAGGTGAGGCGTGGTTTGTTACCTGGCGCGGTTGACTCACCCGGACGTTGCTTCGCTCGTCCACCCTCTCTTCGCTGCGCGGAAAGAGGGTGGGAAAAAATATATTAAATCCGAAATTGAAATTCCGAAATTCGAAATCGCCTACAGCATTCCCCCGTCAACAGGGATAACCTGGCCGGTGATGTAGGTGGCCATATCTGACGCCAGGAATACGCAGGCGTTGGCTACGTCGGTGGTGTCGCCGGCACGTTTAAGCGGGATGGCCTGTGCCCAGCCTTCAACCACTTTAGGGTCAAGTATGTCGGTCATTTCGGTGCGGATAAAGCCCGGGGCCACTACGTTGGTACGGATATTACGCGAGCCCAGCTCTTTGGCTATAGATTTGGAGAAACCGATAATACCGGCTTTTGAAGCCGCATAATTGGCCTGCCCGGCATTGCCCTGCACGCCTACTACCGAGCTCATATTGATAAACACGCCGTCGCGGTTTTTCATCATAATTTTTGATGCCGCTTTGGTTACGTTGAAGATAGATTTCAGGTTTACATTTAAAACTTCATCCCAGTTCTCTTCGGTCATGCGCATCAGCAGGCCATCTTTGGTGATGCCCGCGTTGTTTACTACAATATGCAGTGTTCCGAAATCTGCTACGATATCATTGATCAGTTTTTCCGCTTCTTCAAATTTTGATGCATCAGAGCGATAACCTTTTACTTTGGTTCCAAAGCTTTGCAGTTCCTGCTCCAACGCCTGTCCTTTTTCGACAGAAGATAAATAGGTAAAGGCCACGTTGGCGCCATGCTCGGCAAACTTCTCGGCTATTTTACGCCCTATCCCTTTTGATGCACCGGTTATCAGCGCGGTTTTTCCTTCTAATAATTTCATAATAATTTAAACTCGATTTCGGGCGGTGAAGATAAGGAATTTGGGTGAAAGGAGGAAAAGGGACGATTACACAGGTCCTTTTAGTTGCCCAGTAATTTATTATATTTGATTAAACCTGTTTCACAATTATAACCGCCTTATTATTATTCGCATTGTGGCACTCGTCGATTTTAA
>Ga0207032_1031_pt1 | contig 43926 bp, 40 predicted proteins | sample Alteio_BWMinCont_38_FD_153308 | JGI IMG/M metagenome (GOLD analysis project Ga0207032, IMG submission 153308) | Enriched cells from forest soil in Barre Woods Harvard Forest LTER site, Petersham, Massachusetts, United States -... | ecosystem: Environmental > Terrestrial > Soil > Temperate forest >... | reverse complement strand
CGGCCAAGGATATAAGTATTGGCTGCAATGAATGAATAAAAAATAATGGTACGGATGATAGTATCAAAACGGCCAAAGAATTCCAGGGCAGTGACAGCAAGAAAAGATACCAGAAAAACGGCAACAAAATAAATGCCTCCCCGCATAATCTGGTTGCGATAGTACTTCCGCTTAAAATCGCGGAGCTTGGTAATCAGAAGTGTATAGTTATCCTCGTAAGCCATAAAGGTCAAGCCTCAAAGTTAACGTTGAAACATTCAAAAAAGCGCCTAAATTTCAAAATAAGTGATTCTTTGAGTAAGTGATGCAAATTCCATACCTGAATAATAAGAAGACATAGTGATTGAATGATTGGGATTTAGAAAATGAAAGCGGGAAAATACCTCGCCTGAAGCATAGAATCATGCATATTGATTATAGATTTGTTGCATAATATCCTTTTGCCATGAAGAAATACCGGTTTTTACTGCTGATTTTTTTAATTACAGCATTTTCTACTTATGCACAAAACAGCAAGAGCTATTACCTCAAGGGAAGATCCCAATTGTTGCTGGAAAAGGACAGTATTGCAGCGAGCTATTTTACAATGGCGATTGCATTGAAACCTGATTTTGAGAACGCATATCGTTATAGAGCTGAGGCAAGATCTCATCTTGATAATTATGATGGCGCTTATGACGATTATTCAAAGTCAATAAAACTGGACCCTAAGAATCCGGAATTGTTTTATGAGAGGGGTGAACTGAGTTCCATGTATGCCAAATATGATGAAGCTATCACAGACTATAATAAAGCAATCGTGCTAAATCCTAAATATGCTCTTGCCTACAATGCAAAAGGAGACGCCGAATTTGAGCTGAATGATTATCACAAATCGATAGCGGATAATACAAGGGCAACAGAATTGAAACCAATTCTTTCTGACGCCTACTACTATATGGGGTTTGCCGAATATGAATTGAAAGATTTCAATACTGCAATACTCGATTATGATAAATCCATTAAGTACAGTTTCCTTGATTCCCTTTGCTTTTATAACCGAGCCAATGCCCTTGACAGCATTCAACAATATGAAAAGGCTTTAAAGGATTTTACAACTGCATTGACTTATTCCACTCAATATTTTGACGCTTTTTTTGGAAGAGGCTTTACAGAAATAAAACTGGCAAAATATGACTCTGCCATACGCGATTTCAATATTGTCATTGTTGATGATTCGACCAATTCAGAAGCTTTTTACTACCGCGGTCTGGCTGAATACAACGAGAAAAAATATTCTTCTGCCATATCTGATATAAGTGCAGCCATCAAATTGAATCCCAACATGCATGGGGCATTTCTAGAAAGAGGTGCTGCAAAGCATTTTATCGAAGACAATACAGGTGCCTGCGAAGATTTAAAAAAAGCATTTCAATTTGGAATTCCTGAAGCCAAAGCCGACATGGACAAATGGTGCAAATGAGCGATCCGTATCCTGCACTCTTAATTTTCAAAAAAATTAAGGCACAAACCGCACCGGGATATTAAAAGCCTGGTAAAGGGTATATGTTCCGAAAGATACAGGAGAAAGATTTCCATTAGGGTTTAATCCGCTCACATATACAGCTTTGATAGTATCCTCGTATTGGGCACCCCCTATGCTGAATGCAGACAATGCATTGAATTTGTAAATCTTATTATTCAATGTCATCTGGCAAACAATCTTGTAAGATGGCGTAGTTATGTAAGTCGTTTTTATGGAATAGTTCAATGAGTCTGCTTTTCCTGAAGCCCATACGGTGCATGAATCAAAATCCGGATAAGCAATGCCGCTATCTACGGTTGAAAGAAAAGCAATACCCTTTCCATTCGATACCAATGAATCATAAAAGAAATAATTGCCATAGGTACCTGGTGTTGCAGTCTGATTTGTAGATGAAGGGCTTACACTGCTTTTGCTGCAGGCAAACCCGATAAACATGATAATTAATAAAGCAACATATTTCATAAAAACGAAGCTACTGATTTAACTTTAATTTTCAGCTTTGACAACTTTTTGAAAGTTGTCAAAGCTCAACCCCACTAAATCACTAACTCACCAATTCACCAACTTTCTTTATGACAATCCCACAATCACACCGTTCTCGTCGATATCCATACCCTCGGCGGCAGGGACAGCAGGGAGACCCGGCATGCGCATCATATCCCCGGCAATCGGAACCAGGAAGCCGGCACCTGCAGCAATTTCTATTTCCCTTATGGTTAAATAGAATTCTTCGGCACGGCCTACAATGGTCGGATCATCCGTAAATGAGTATTGTGTTTTAGCGATACAGATCGGCAGACCAGTCAACCCAAGCTTTTCGATCTTCTTTAGATCTGCATTTGCTTTAGGGCCAAACTCTACGCCGCTGGCGCCATATATTTTTCTTGCAATTGTCTCAATTTTAATGGGAACCGGCCAGTCCCAATCGTATATTGGTTGAAATGCTGATGGGCTGTTTTCTACGGCATCCACAACCAGGTTTGCCAGGTCAATGGCTCCTTTGCCACCATCTGCCCAATGGTCGCACACTGCAAAACGTACACCCAGTTCAACACATTTTTGTCTTACCACATTGATCTCTTCTTCGCTATCCCATATAAAATGGTTGAGTGCGATAATTGGAGTCAAACCAAATTGCCTTGCATTTTCAACATGTTTTTCAAGGTTTTCAAGGCCTTTTTCTACTGCAGAAGGTTGTGGTGTTTTAAGGTCGGCTACTGCGATACCACCATGATATTTCAATGCACGAATGGTAGCCACGAGGACTACAGCGCTTGGCGCCAAATCCGCATATTTACATTTGATATCCAGGAATTTTTCACCACCCAGGTCAAAACCAAAACCAGCTTCGGTAACGACCCAGTCAGAAAGTGACAAGCCCATTTTGGTGGCAATCATGGTATTGGTTCCCTGTGCAATATTTGCAAATGGTCCGCCATGTATGATGGCGGGATTGCCTTCCATGGTTTGCACCAGGTTTGGCATAATGGCATCTTTCAATAGGATAGCCATAGCGCCTTCGGCTTTCAGGTCGCGGGCGTACACCGGAGTTTTATCATAGGTAAAGCCTACGAAAATATTGCCGATCTTTTCTTTCAGGTGCATCAGGTTTTTGCTCAGGCACAGGATGGCCATAATTTCTGAGGCAGCTGTGATGTCAAATCCGCTCTCACGGGGAACACCATTTCCTGTTCCGCCAAGGCCGATGACGTTATCACGTAAAGCCCTGTCGTTCATATCCATTACCCTTTTGAAAGTAATAGTACGAGGATCCAGGTTCAGGCTGTATTTTTTATTTTGTATGTTATTGTCAATCAAAGCTGCCAGAAGGTTGTGTGCCTTTTCGACAGCAGAAAAATCGCCTGTAAAATGCAGGTTGATGTCTTCCATAGGGATCACCTGGCTATATCCACCACCAGCTGCGCCCCCTTTCATACCGAAAACGGGACCCAGGGAAGGTTCGCGAAGAACAACCATGGCCTTTTTGCCGATCAGGTTCAAGCCTTCTGTCAAACCAACTGAAGTAGTGGTTTTACCTTCGCCGGCAGGTGTAGGAGATATGGCAGAAACCAGGATCAGGTTACTATTGGGTATCTTTCCCTCGTTGATGTATTTCAGCGGAATTTTGGCTTTATACTTCCCATAAAAATTAAGATCATCAGGTGGCAGGCCCAGTTTTTCAGCAATTTTACCAATAGGTTGGATTTTGGCGGTGCGTGCAATTTCAATGTCAGTCATACAATATAATTTATTGATTTGTGTCTAATTAATTTTGAGCATAAAGTACATTAGAGATGGTATGGGGCGGTAAATTTTCACGCAAAGAACGCAAAGATTTTCGCAAAGAACGCAAAGTTTCTGATTCTGATATTTTAATCAAGGACCTGTATTTTACCCGATTTCCTTTCAAAACAGCGAATTTAGGTAAATTGTGGAGACTTGAAATTTGAAATCCCGAATAAATCCCCGAAGAGGTCCCCCGAAGAAGTCGGGACAGGCGGGACAAGTCTTAAAATTTGGGGTTGAAAATGGTAAAGAGTGCATAAAACTGTCACCCTTCGGGCAATGCCATTAAGTTAAGGGGATATAACGACGTCTTGAATCCCGGAGGGATGGCATATTGGTAGCAAAAACGCAAGAGATTATCTCCAGAATCCCATAGGGATGACATATTTCTCTTGTCAAAATGGAGATATTTCATACCTACGGCATTTTAAAACTCAACAAGCCAATTTTCTACCAATATTCCATCCCTACGGGATTATAATTCAAATCGTTAATTGACAATAATTTAAAGGCTTAACTTAATAACATTGCCCTTCGGGGTTGATCGCAAATAACCCCGAAGGGGTGATATGATTATAGAATAAGGGAATAGTGGTTTCAAAAACCCCGAAGGGGTGACAGAATTTTCAAATTGAATGTAGTGTTACATGTTGGATTTAAAGGCTACCCGGAATTAGAAAGCAATCGACCTTGCATTGTATTGCGCTGGAATTTTGATTCCGAATCAAGATTAATCCGTGAAAAACAATGAAATTTGCAATATTCATGAACCGCATCAGCATTGTTACCATCTGCTTCAATAACCTGGAGGATCTTAAAGTCACCCTCCGGCATATTGATGCGCAGGCCTTGAAACCATTCGAGCATATCATTATTGATGGCTCTACCAAACCCGATATCAAAGACTATCTATCTGCGACGACACATCCTCCCTACCGGGCCTGGATTTCAGAACCTGATAAGGGAATAAGCGATGCATGGAACAAAGGGATAAAACGTGCTAAAGGAGAGATCATTCACATCCAGAATTCGGGGGATTATTATTACAACGAGCATACCTTGCAACAAGTATCTGATATTTTTGGAGCCCATCCCGAAATAACATGGCTGCATGGCAAATACATTCAATACAAAGGTGGTACATGGGTGGTTACGGGCGACAAATTCGAAAAGAGCAAACTGTATAAAGGGTTCAGGACTATTGGCCACCCCACGATGTTTGTGGGCAAGGAACTCTATGAGATGCATGGCATGTTCGATATTAACCTGAAAATATGTGCGGATTATGATTTCCTGAACCGCATAGCCGATGAACCCTTTTATTTCGTTGATGCACCATTGGTCTATTTTACTCCGGGCGGAGAAAGCAATGTCCAGATTAAAAAAAGCATGAAAGAGGCCATGCTGGTATATGCCCGCTATCATGGCTATAGTTTGAAAAATAAATTCTGGCTTGGAATTAGGGTACCTATGTTACACTATTTCAGCGAAACGGCATTGGGAAGTATGCTTTTCAGGTGGAAGAATAGGGGGAAATCAGTTAACAGTTAACAGTGAGCAGTTATCAGTAAGTCACCCAATAGTCATCAGTAAAAGTAAAACAGTCAATAGCAATAAATTCCCCGTTCTCGCAAGGTACTGTGAGACAACTCCGGCCGTGTGCGTGGCTAATTTAACAGGTCGCTCCCCTGGAGCTAAAATACGTTTGTTATTGCATTTCTACAAACAGTGGGCTCCTATGGAGCCATTTTCTCGTGTATTCTAAAAAAATAAAACATTTTGAAAAATATTTTCGTCTGTAACTTATTGAATAAATACAAGTTAAAAAATATTTTTTCAAAGTACCCACCCACTTGGGCGGGTCACTATATATGTACATAAAAGCAGGCATAAGGGGTAAGGCGTAAGGAAAAAGAAATGATCACGTGTCCCGCCTGTCCCGACTTCTTTCGGGGGCTTATTCGGGAATGATCAATGATCAATAAAAAAAATGAAAATGAAAAAGATAAACAATCGTTTTTGGGCATTTTGGCCTGTTCTTTTCCTGATAATCCCTGATACTTGTCAACGAGTTACGTGTAATAAATTTAAAATCAATAAGATATAAAATGAAAAAAATGAATTTCCCTGTTATAACAGGGAAATACGTGTCCCGACTTATTCGGGAGGCCAAAATGCTGGAATCGGGGTTTTTGATTCCGGTTTTGATCTGAAGAAACATCTGGCTGAGATAGTACTCGATATGCCACTATCAGATCTCTTCCCGAGTGCTCGGGATCGAGATGACAAGAACATTAACGAAGAAAACTGCATTTTTGGGTATTCTGGATTGATCTTTTATTGTTATCTATTGATAATCGTCAACGAGTTACGTGTAAGTATTTGAAAATTAAAAGACTAAAAAATTAAAAAATTAAAAAAACGGCAGTATCAATCCAGAATGGTCAAAAAGGGCGTTTTTTGGAATTTATCAATCGGAAAACAATGGAAAGGGGGTTTTTCAGGAATTACGTATTAAAAATGGGAAATCAGATCCGTTGACAATAACATAACATGGCTTTTAAACAAATAAAAGCCGCAGTGATTTTGTTGCTATGAGCCGATTTACTTAATTTGCATAAATAAAAGCTAGAAAGAGGATTGGAAGAAGTGGTCGACACCGTTATTTCTGAGGAAGAAATTGTAAAAATGCTTCGTGATAAAAACGAAAAAGCAGTCAGGTATCTCTATGACCATTATAGCAAAGCACTTTTAGGTCTGGCCTTCCGTATTGTTCAGAGCCAGGAAATTGCCGAAGAAATCCTCCAGGAAACTTTCGTAAAAATCTGGGTAAATGCCTCATCTTATGATGAAACCAAGGGCAAACTTTATACCTGGATGCTGAATATCGCGCGCAACCTGGCCATAGATAAAGTACGAAGCAGTGATTATAAAAAGGCTTCTAAAACCCAAACGATAGAAAATTCCGTACATAGCATCAACAAAGATCACAATGTGGGTTTCAATCCTGATGTTATGGACGTAAAAGAAATTGTAAGTAAACTTAGGCCGGAGCAAAAGGAACTGATAGACCTGATTTATTTTTATGGATATACCCAGGCAGAGGCGGCTGAAAAACTTAAAATGCCGCTGGGTACAGTTAAAACAAGGGTGAGATCGGCCATAGGTGATTTGAGAAAATATTTCAGGAGTACAGAACAATGAACGTAGATCAATATATATCATCAGGGGTTTTAGAGTTATACGCTTTACATTCCCTTCCGCCTGAGGAGATGCGCAAGGTGGAAGATATGGTTGCGCAGCATCCGCGCATCAAAGATGAGCTGGAAGCCATAAAGGAAGGGCTTATTAAATATGCGGAATCTTATGCACCCCAACCCAGCGAAGGTTTATATGACAAGATTATAAACAGTATACATGAATTTTCTAGAGCTGATGAAAAAGTGCCCTTAAAAGCAGCAATGCCACAACCACAGGTAATTCAACTCAACACTGAAAAAATAACATCCGGTCAAACTGTTGATCTGGATGAGGTAATAGAAAAACAGACGATAAAAATAAACCGCAGGCCCTGGTTTGCAGCGGCGGCAGCTGTGATACTACTTATTGTGAGTGCGTCTGTAAATTACTACCAGTATAATCAGAACAATGAAATTCAAAGTCAGCTGGTAGCCTTGCAGCAGGATAAAGCCGCCATGGCAAGCAACAATACGGTTCTTCAAACCAAATTTGACCAGACTTCATCAGAACTGAAGCTCTATACAGATCCACATAATAAAATGGTGATGATGAAAGGGATGCCAGTGTCACCTGCGAGTGAAGTGATGGTAATGTGGGATACTAAAAACAATGATGTTTATGTGGATGTACACCGCCTGCCCACCCCACCAGAAGGGATGCAATATCAGCTATGGGCGATAGACAAAAATGGAAAACCTGTTGATGCCGGATTGCTCACACCTTTTAAAGAACGTAGAGCAACCGGGCCCGAGCAGATGAATAAAAAAATTATGGGTGCAGTGGCTTTTGCCATAACCCTTGAACAAAAAGGCGGAGTAGCCAGTCCTACCATCGAGAGGATGTACGTGAAAGGCGGGGTTTAATTAATATGTTATATTCGTTAAGCAATTTTTAGCAAATGGCTGAAAAAATGAACTGGCAGCGGATTGCAACCCGGTATGAACTGGATCATGACCTGGTTTTGGAGGAACAAACTGTCAAGGTTGTTGAGGTTGAAGATCAATTGGTCTGCCTTGGGAAATTCAAAGGCAATTACTATGCGCTTCGTAACAAATGCATGCATGCAGGAGGCTATCTCGGCGAGGGTCAATGTGATTTTGAGGGAAATGTGATCTGTCCTTTTCACAGGTACAGGTACAGCCTTGCTACCGGAAAAAACACTTCCGGTGAAGGATATTATGCCAAAACATATCCTTTGGAAACCCGTCAGGATGGTTTATATATCGGATTAAAAGTGAAAAGCTGGTGGAAATTTTAATCTTAAAAACCCCATTAAACCAGGCGGCACAATTTTTGTCATACCCTACGAATTAATATTAAATAAAATAACAATGAAAGTATTCAGGATTTTTCAAATCGCAGCGATATGTGCAGGATTAACCATATCCGGTGTATCAGGAGCATACGCACAAGGTAGAATGACACCGGAACAAAAGGTACAGAACCAGTTGGATAAAATGAAAGCTGAGCTCAGCCTCACAGATGACCAGGCAGCTAAAATCAAACCGATTTTATCAAACAGGCAGGCACAAATGATGCAATTGAGAAACGCCGGCGCTGATCCCGAAACAATGAAAGCTCAAAGAAAAACAATCATGCAGGATTCAGAAAAACAAATAGCAGGTATTCTGACACCCGAACAGCTTCAGAAGTACAAAATCATTAAATCTCAAATGAAGCCAAACAGAGCCCCTAACGGTGGCGATATGCAGCAGCCTGGCGAATAATGTGTTTCGAGTCTAATAAACATAAAAACCTTTCTGTACAGAAGGGTTTTTATGTTTATGTCATTATATATGCTCAGACTACCACTGCCTTTCTCTTAAATACCGGAACGGTAGAACAAGGCTCTCCGTACATAATGGACTTTGCTACCGGACTTAATAACCTCGTTATTTCAACATAGGCAGCAACTGGCACAGGTTTATCCCCGCAACCTTTGATAATGATTCTTTTATCCTCAAAATCCGAAGGTTTAAGTTTCTGCAATTCTTTGGAATAATAAAGAGAAAGATATTGCTCCTGGTTTCCATAAACCAGTTCTTTGGCAACGGGTTCCAGTTTTACGGCAAGAAGCATGTATGCCCAATAAGGAACTATGGCATCAGCGCTACAAAAAATACATACTATTGAATCCTGGTAAATGCTCCAATCGAAAGTTTCAAGTCTTTCCCTGAATTCCTTTTCCCTGAGAACAAGTCCCTGCCAGAGCCAGTCTTTAATATCAAACTCTAAGATCGGACCAGCGGGATAATAAGTATCCAGATCTAAGGTAATAATCCCACTTTTCTCAACTCTGTTTATGATCTCGTCCATATCAAACCGACAATTTAATATACCTGCCAGCATTGTTACTGATAACAAAATCAATAGCCGATAAAGTTCTCAATTCCTGGGATGACCTTCTTCCAATCATTAATAATAAAGATACCTGTAATCTTTGATATCTGCCAGTTTTTTGAGTGCCCCCATAGCGTCAAGATCAAGATTGTTCTTTGTTTGGTCCATCTGCATTTTCCGATCACGATCGTAATTAGTAGGTGGTTTTATAGTATTGATATGAGTCACTTTAAAAACAAAAGCTCCTGCATTACCTTTCACTGGTTGGGAAATTTCATTCAGTTTAGAACCAAATACGGCACCTGCAAGTGAAGGCTCCATACCAATAGCCTGGATATTCGGAATTTCAAAACCAACGCCTTGTGAGGTGTTTACACTTGATTTTACTGCCGCGGCTATGGTTTCCAGCGATTTATTCTTTTCTGCGGCATCCTTTAGCTTATCAGCAATCATTTGTTTTTTCTTTTCCTGCTGAACAATCTTTTTCAGATCAGCTTTTACATCTTCGAAAGGAGTGTAACCTTCGGGCATGATACGTACCATTTTTGCGACAACATATCTATCTGTGATGCGCATAGGGTCAGAAATGCTCCCCTCTTTAGTATCGTCTTTAAATGCCCACCTCAAGAGTTCGCGTGGATGAACCAAGCCATTAATATCATGCTGGTTAGGCTGGATTTTTTCAAGCAGGCGCTTGGTAAGATGCATGTTTTTGGATGCTTCATCATAAGAATTGGCATCATGGGTCCTTGTTCTGAATGATATGGCCAACCCGTAAGCCTTGTCGTTCGTTTCTGAACCTACCATAACAGGTTTTATCAACTGACCTGCTTTCACAAGTTTATTGGTTTTATTTTCTGTTATTTTTATCACATGCGTTCCAAATTTAGAACTGACAATATATATGTGACCTTTTTCGCCATTTTTCACAGCATCCATAAAAGGTTTTACCATAGCACCATCCTTAAACCATCCCAGGTCACCACCTTTGGATGCGCTTCCGTCATCCTCACTGTTTTCTGTGGCCATTTTTGCAAAATTAGCATCCGGTTTCTGAGCCTCTTCATAAAGCTTTTTAGCTTTTTCGTATGCGTCAGTTGAATCCTTTTTCTTGTCAGGATCATTTGCAGGTTTGATGAGGATGTGACTCGCCCTGTAATAATATACTGTGTCTTCCTTATGATCAATGATCTTAATAAGGTTAAATGCACTGTCTCTGTAATAAGGTCCTATAAAATCCCCGTCTTTTTTATAATTGAAAATTGAATCCTCAATTTTAGGATCATCAAATGTTCCCCGGGGTTGGAAGGTGTTTGAATAGCTGCCTGTCCCGTTCAATACAACAAATGAAGAATCATCTTTTGTATTTTTAAATGGTTCTCTCAATGCATTAATGGATTTCAGCGTTTCAAGGGTATCACTATGGGAAGGGCGGTCATCAAAACTCACATATTCCATCGTCCTTGAATTTTCCCTCTTATATTCTTCCTTATGTTTATCGTAATAATCCTTCATGTCCTTATCCGTAACCTGCACGGTAGAATCTTCTATCGTATTGTACAATACAGGGACAAATTGAATATCATAAGTCTTGTTTTTTGCAATATAAATATCCTCCATTTCAAGGTCAGTAAAATAATCGCTTGCAGTTATCATCGCTTTGTACTTGGCTTTAATCCTGTCATTTACGAGGTAAGTTTCAAATGAACGCCAGAATTCCTGCTGTTCCGGTTTGGCTTCCTGTATATTTTCAATAAAGTTTTTTACACCTCTTTTGTCAATCTGTTTTGTTTTCGGGTCGCTAAGATATTGCTGTGCAATAGGATCGGGATTCGGCCCGATACAGAGGTCGAAAATTTCTTCGCCGGTTACATTCAAACCCAGTTTATCTGCCTCGTGGCTCAATTCAAGTTCGTCTGTAAGCTGAGCCCATATCTGGTCGCTGATCTGGTTTTGCTGTTCAATGGTGATTTCACCACCCTTGTTTTGCATTTTCTGGTTTTTAATGGCCTGGTCGTATTCATCTCTGAATGCCTGAGGATCTATATCTTCACCGTATATCCTGCCTATCCCTTTCGGGACTGTTGAACTATTGCCACTGAAAAACAATTTGTTTTTCAGCAAGTCTGTAGCTATAAAGCCAAGCATGGCGATTCCAATGAATCCTATTACCCAGCCTGATCTCTGTCTGATTTTACCTATAGTAGCCATATATAATTATCTCTGTTTTAAATCTGAATATGAGTGTGTTATATTATTATCTGATATGAAAATCTTTTTCACCCAGTTTATATCCTTCTGTACTTAAAATAACATGGTAAATACCAGGTGCAAATGGCGTGTCTTTGCCCCAATAGGTACAATAATCCTGGGTATCATTTTTAAATTCAATTTCCTGTTTTACAGTATACTGGGATTGTGTACCGCCAACTTCAGTTGTCCCGGAACCTAATGCTTCGATGGCAACAGTTTGTCCGCTCGGATCAATCACCTGGATAAATACATCCCTTTTACCGGCATCGGCAAATTTGTTTTCTTCAAGGGTAAAGCAGAATTTTAGTTTCTGGATGTTTTTTGATTTGCTCGATTCAACCTCTTTGTTGTTTTTCTTGAAATATACGCCCATTACCGAAATATTATCGGCCTTGAGCATGGCAGCAAGGTCCAGTTTGTTTTTCTGGCTGGTTACCTTATCCGTCAGGTTATTAATGGTATGCTTGCCTTCTTTTACCTCATGTTTCAGGTCCTGGTTTTCTGCGGTAAGCTGTTTGTTTTTTTCATTCAGCTCTGATATCTCCCTGAGGTACTTGTCCTTCATATAGATCATTTCATCCAGCTTATACTTGACATCCAGGTATTTGTTATAGTTGATCTTGTTGGATTTCAGCATTTTCCGGATCTGCTCTGCCTGATCTTCCATTTCCTTTTCGTCTTTCTGAACGGCTGAATCGAGGCTGGCATTGCGGCCTTTATATTCTTCCAGTTGTAACTTTGCCGTATCCAACTGGGTTTTCAGCTGTGCTTTAAGCTCATTGCTGCTGAATATTTCTGCAGTGTAGTCTTTTTCCTTTACTTTCTCTTTGTTGTATTGAAAGATATTGAAAATCACAGAAACCAATAAAAGCAACAGCAAAAGGATAAGCAATACATTATTCCCCCCATTACGGCGGTTTCTGTTACCATTCGGTACAGATCCTGATATTGTATCGTTATCTACTGACATCTAATTAAACAGCTCAAGCGGCCAAAAATACGGATTAATTGGTAATTATAGGGAAACGCTTAATAAATCTCGCTGTCTGAGAAAAAAAAGTGAGCCTCAATATTTGCATTTTCATCTGAGTCGGAACCATGAATGGCATTAGACTGCAATGATTTTCCAAAACGCTTTCTTACAGTACCTTCTTCTGCATTTGCAGGGTTGGTGGCGCCGATAAGGTTTCTGAATTCAGCCACGGCATTCACTTTTTCGAGCACGGCCGGGATCACAGGACCCGAGCTCATATAGGCAACCAGTTCTCCGTAAAAGGGTCTTTCTTTGTGAACGGCATAAAATGCCCCGGCTTCATTTTCGCTCAGATGCTTCATTTTCAAAGCTTTAATACGAAATCCTGCCTTTTCTATCTGTTCAAGGATCGCACCGGTATGACCGTCTTTCACGGCATCAGGCTTGATGATTGTAAGTGTAATATTGTTCATTAATATCTTTTTGAGGCCGCGAAATTAAGGCTAAGTGCTGAATTTTCCAAAGAGATATGCAATTGAGTATGTAAACATAATGCGATACACATCCCTTTTGGTGCTGGATAATCACCGCTGATCAAAAATGCTGGTTCCTTCGTTGTAATACCAAAAGTTGAAAGAAGGGATTCCCCCTTGTAAGCGCCTGTCCCGCTTGTCCCGACTTATTCGGGGACTTCTTCGGGAGGGCAGGGGGATTTGGTCTGAATCAAAAACAGCGAATCCAGCATTCTGGCCTCCCGAATAAGTCGGGACACGTATTTCCCTGTTATAACAGGGAAATTCATTTTTTTCATTTTATATCTTATTGATTTTAAATTTATTACACGTAACTCGTTGACAAGTATCAGGGATTATCAGGAAAAGAACAGGCCAAAATGCCCAAAAACAATTGTTTATCTTTTTCATTTTCAATTTTCTTATTGATCATTGGTAATTCCCGAATAAGTCGGGACGCGTGATCATTTATCATTGCCTTTTATGTACATATATAGCGAAGTGCCAAAGTGGGTGGATGTTTTGAAAAAATATTTTTTAACTCAAATTATTTCAATGCGTTACAATTGAAAATATTTTTAAATTTGTTTCACTTTATCCTGAATCAGCCCGTCTGTCGAGCCGACAGGGATTTACTTGATTTTAGGATATTCAGGATAGCTTTCTGCCTGTTATCACTAACAAGTCTCCCGATCTGCAATCTATAATTATCAAATGCCATCTTTATGACGTGTCAAAACCAAAGTCGTCATAATCTATGTAGATTATCATAGATAAAGCTAAAGTATTCATTTTCACTATAATGAAAGCTTGTTGGTGACAACACCAACAAAGGCAGGGAAATGGAACGCCAACAAGGGCACAATTGACTTACTGAAAATGGTTATAACGGGTAGCTAATTGTTAGAGAAAGTAGAAGAACTAACTTTGTATAATATCCAGTTGAATAATGACCTGACCGAAATGAAAAAAAGAATGGACAAGATGCAAGCAGAACTGGACAAGAAAATAGGCGAAAATTAAGTCAAATGAAATATTTAGCACTCTTCCTAATATCAATTTTGGGGCTGGCTTTAAGCTGTAAAAAAGAAACTACCAATGTTACTAAAACCGTTTACCTTCCCCAGGAAACAATGGACTTCTTTGTTAACTATGATACAGGAACCTGCTGGATTTATCAGGACACCCTTCATGCAAACCGATTTGATACAATTGAGCTGGTAAACAAAAAACCAATGAATCTAAACAATGGCGGGGGCACCTTATATACAGGGTTCAAACTTGATTTTACACCGAAAAAAAACAAGAATTTTGAAATAAGGGTCGGCTCAGGTTCTAATGGATCTAGTAACGTTACTGTTGACCCTCTGGTTTCGGCTTCCGGATTACTTTCAGCGGTTGAAAATAATAATCAATGGAGTGGTGGAGTAATATATTCTGATAGCTTATTAATTGGAAAAACAATGTATTACCAAGTTTTATCTTTTCAAGGAGGCACTTTATATTTTTTAAAGGTTATATATGCCAAAAATATCGGACTTGTCTCATTCCAGGGTTTGGATGGGCATGGAGAAACAATCGGGAAATATGTATTTGTCAAAAAAATGAAAAAATGAAAAAGACTCTACTTTTTACAATAATAACTCTTTGCCAACTATTTATCTTCAATAATTCAGCAAATGCACAGCTTGGGGAACCAGGCATCGCAGTTGCATTGTCACATCATCTCGATATTTCCGCCCTTGTTTGGTGTTGTCACCAACAAGTCTACTCACAATCAAACTCTCATATTCAAAATTCATCTCTATAATATGTCAAAAAACCAAAATCATCCATCCCAGTATAATAGAGCCTTGCTCCCGGCGCTCCCCAAGGTTCTATATTCCAGTGTGTAGAATGTTTTTCTTATTCCAAAGATAGAGAAAAGACTTGTTGGTGAAAACACCAAACAAGGGCAGGGAAATGGAACGCCAACAAGGGCACAATTGACTTACTTAAAATGGTTATAACGGGTAGCTATTTCTCTAAATAGTTTTTCAACGAGGTTCCAATGATCTGATTCCATCCCTCAATAAAATTTGCTTTTGCAAAATCGGGATTATCAGGGAAGGTGTCAAGCCCGGAATGTGTGAGTTTCAGAATTGTTTTATCATCATTTTCAGCCAGTTCGAAGCTCACTTCTGAGAGGCCTTCATAACCCTCATATCGCCAGCTATAAGCAAGTTTTTTACCAGGGATAACTTTCGTGATTTTGCAAACATGATGGTAAACTCTGTCATCCGGACCACCGTCAAACCGAAATTCAAATCCGACTTCAGGCCTGAAAGATTCCAGTTTGAAATACCATTTTTGCATCTGATCATTATCGGTCAATGCCTGCCAGACTTTATCAACGGAAGCATTCAGGAGAATTTCAATAATAATCGGTTCATTCTTCATTCGGTGACCATATTTATGAAAAAACCATTCCCTATCTGTAATTCATCCAGGAAATCAATCCTGGCTACTCAAAATTGATCTCAGTGCTATCACCCAGGTTGAGGCTCTGGCTTAGCCCCCGAAGCGAAGCTTCATTGCCGATAAGAGAATCATGAAGTACTGCATTTCTGAGTTCTGCATCTGAGCCGATGATAGATTCCCTGAGAACACAATTCTCGACAATCGTTCGCGCCCCGATGGATACATTCGGCCCGATAATGGAATTATGTATCCGACAGCTTTTGTCAATATTCACCGGTTGGATGATAATGGTATTTTCGAAGTTCAGGTCCTTGGTCACGAGTTCTGCTTTCTTCAGCAAAATAGCATTGGTTTCAAGCAAGGCGTCTTTTTTCCCGCAGTCGAACCAGTTTTCCACGTTATAGTTCACAAACTTATACCCGTTATCTATCATGCGCATCATGGCATCGGTAAGCTGGAACTCGTTTTTTGTCCTAATATTATGATCCACAATATATTGGAGAGATTCCATCAAAGCAGCAACTTCATTTATTTTATAGATACCTACAATAGCAATATTTGAAACCGGAATAGCCGGTTTTTCCACAAGCTTGGTAATAAAATTGTCAGCGCCAAGCTCTACCACACCAAAACGTCGAGGGTCTTCCACTCTTTTGGTCCCAATAGTAGAATAAGGTATCTGCATCAGTCCATTCATGTTAACATCAAATATGGTATCACCCAAAGCAATAAGCAACTGGTCTTCGCCTTCCAGGTGTTCCCTGGCCATCCAGATGGCATGACCAATGCCTTCCCGAACGGTCTGCATGATAAAAATAGAATTGATATGCTTGTAATTATCCTCTACATAGGTCTGTATCTTTTCGCCCAGGTAACCAATGATAAAGACAAAATCCTTAAAGCCCGCTTCAATAAGACTGTCAATAATATGTGCCAATATCGGCTTTCCTGCAACCGGGATAAGAGATTTTGGCTGGGTGTGGGTATGTGGCCTAAGCCGGGATCCGATACCTGCAACTGGGATAACTGCTTTCATCTATTTAATGATTCTTATTTATTTAGAGGTCTTTTTATTGTTTCAGTCTACCATACTTTTTTCATATTCCCCGGTAGACAACATGACAAGGGTGCATGCTATAACTGTTTGAATATCATTTTTTCCGGCTAATTTTTCGAACTCTGGATTTTCTGTTCCGGGATTAAAGATAATCCTGTGCGGATGAAGCCCGATAATATAATCATACCAGCCTTTCTGGATTGTCGGATTAATGTACAATGTTACCGTATCAATGTCTTTCAATTCGGGAAAACCATTGAGAATGACCTGCCCATTGATCTCACCCTTTTTTATGCCCACCGGCACAACTTCATGCCCATGATGAACCAGGCTCATTACAGCCTTATAGGCGTATCTGTCAGGATTTGGCGAAGCGCCAAGAACGAGGGTTTTCATTTCAGGCGCAAATTTAAACGATTCCGTTTGAAGTCAGTCATTTCTGATACATTTGGTTTAACGGATCAGCTAAAAGTAAACAAAAGATTGCCGGTAAAATTCCAGAATACGGTAATACCGGTCGCCATCAGCTTTGCGACATAAAAATTCTGCTTACGGTTGTGGTGTACATAATACAACACTGTGGTATTTATGCCTAACCCTATCAGCGCCACCACGATAAACTTGCTGTATTGAATAAGTACCCCCGGATCGTTGCTGTGAAAAGTCCATACCCGGTTTATAAAATAATTGGCCGTGGCCGAAATGGTAAAGCCCATGGCATTAGACAAATATTTGTGTGCCTTCAGCACTTCCTTAAAAAAATAAGTGATACTGAAATCAATGACCATTCCTATAAATCCGGCAACTCCAAACCGCAAAAATTTGAAAACGAATTCCTGGATATTAAAATTTTTCATCTGTTTGTAATTCTGGTTTCTTCGTCTGTTTTTACCGGATTATTTCTCCCTGTTTATAAGTGTTTCTGCAACATTTTTTAAAGTCTGCTTATCCGCTTCTTTTACATTTACCTTGTCAAGATTTTCCATGGCCAGGTTAAAGTATTTCTCACGGGCTTCCTCGGCCTGTTGTTTGATTGACAACGCATTATATATCGAAATTGTTCTGCTTATTTTGCTTTCTCTAGGTATTGAAAGGTTAGAAGATAATGATTTCAGTTCGTCCAGTACCGCTCCTTTTGCCGTTTCAGCGGCTTTAACAGCAAGATATGTCTTTTTGTTGGAGGCAATGTCTCCGCCAATGGTTTTACCTATTGTACCGGATTGTCCGTACGTATCCAGAATGTCATCCTGAACCTGGAAAGCAATTCCTGCGTTTAAACCAAACCCATGCATGTTTTCAGCGTCTTCAGCACTGCTTCCGGCTATAATGGCTCCCATTTTCAGGCTTCCTGCAAATAATGCTCCTGTTTTCCTGGCTATCATATCGATATATGTATCTATTGTTACAACTTCCGAGTTTTCGAAGATCATGTCCAATTGCTGTCCCTCGCAAACCTTTTTGGCACTTTCATTAAAAAGCTCTAATACAGCATGTAGTTTGTCAGAACTTACATTGCTGAGCAATTCGTATGCCAGCACAAGCATCACATCTCCCGATAAGATGGCCGTTTCTTCATTCCATTTTTCGTGCACTGTGGGTCGGCCTCTTCTAATAGCAGAATGATCCATGATATCATCGTGAACCAATGTAAAATTATGAAACATTTCGATAGCAAGGGCAGGTTTTATAGCTGCCTTCATATCACCTCCGAACATTTCATTTGAAAGCATGGTCATCACCGGCCTTATTCTTTTGCCACCAAGATCCATCATGTATTTTACAGGTTCATATAGTGATGCGGGGTTTTGTGGCAATGACAGACTTTTTATTTCATCTTCAATCAAACCTGTATAAAAAGAAATGCTGTTCATGCAAAATTTGCTGCAATATTATTCAGATACCGGGCAAAGGTAATGTGTAATTGATAAAAAGGGTAGCTTAGTATGCCGAAATGGGAAACAGCATGAAGCATATTAACTGGTTTGTGTACTGACAAAAGAATGGCTGGTTAAATAAGTTTGAAATCTTCTTCACTTATCGCAACCACTGATTTTACCTGGGGTACTGCCCTGCAAATGGCATCTTCTATTCCGGCTTTCATTGTCATGGCACTCATAGAACAGGAACGACACTGACCCAGAAGCCTGATTTTAACCGTCATATCGTCTTCCACATCAATCAATTCCACATCACCGCCATCCGCACGCAAAAAATCGCGCATGGTTTCAAGTGCCTGTTCAATCTGAACCAATAAAGCTGATTTCTGAAGTATATCCATGAATTGAATCTGAGACGAAGTTACAACTATTTATAATAATACTAAATAACAGGACACCTTTAAAAACCTGTTTTTTATCGCCTCATCCTTTGTCCTTCTCCTGAAGTAGAAGGGAATAAGGTGGTTTTTAAAGGCGTACAATAGTTAATTCGCAACGGTCTCTTTAACTTCAGCGAGTGCACTTGTTGCATTTAATACCGCCATTTGTTGTGCTATGCGTTCAGCCATCTGGATGAATTCGGTTTTGATCATCGGATTGTCCTGCATAATGGCCGGAACCCCTTTGTCAACTTCTTCGGCAAGGCTTTGGAATAAAGGCAAATGACCTAGTACCTGCAATCCGTATTCCGAGGCCAGTTCTTCAGCCCCTCCTTTGCCAAAAATATGGTATTTGCTGCCCGGCAATTCAGCCGGACTGAAATAACTCATATTTTCAACTATACCGAGAATAGGTTTGCTGATGGCCGGCATGCGGAACATTTCAATACTTTTGCGGGTATCCGCTACTGCAACCTGTTGCGGCGTGGTAACAATAACCACTGCCGACAATGGAAACTGCTGTGCCAGTGTCAGATAGATATCTCCTGTTCCGGGAGGCATATCTACCACCAGGTAGTCGAGTTCGCCCCAGGCCACGTCCATCATCAGTTGACGAAGTGCCGTAGTGATCATCGGACCACGCCATACCAGGGCCTGTTTTTCATCAATTAATAATCCTACTGACATGGCTTTGATGCCATATTTTTCAATCGGGTTGATGATCATTTTATCTCCCTGTTTTGAAACATCAGGCCTTGTAGTTCTTAATCCGAGCATGGTAGGCAAGGATGGTCCATATATATCAGCATCGAGCAGCCCGGTTTCGGCACCCATCATCGAAAGGGCTATCGCCAGGTTGGTTGCCACGGTAGATTTGCCTACACCACCCTTGCCTGAAGCTACGGCTATAATATTTTTAATGCCGGAAAGCGCATCGCCGGTGGTTCTTTTTTGTGTGGTAACCATTGAATCGATGATCACATTCACTTCCAGGTCTTTATCCACCAAATGATGAATGGCATTGATACATGCATTTTTGATCATTTCCTTCAGAGGACAAGCAGGGGTAGTGAGTACCAGCCTGAAGGTTACTTTATTATCTTCAATGGTAAGGTCCTGCACCATGCCCAGGGTAACGATATCCTTTTTCAAATCAGGATCATCCACATTCGACAAAGCCTGGAGAATTTTATCTTTCATGTTCTTACTTTTATTTAAGCCGGTTCCAACCAGCGCAAATTTCGGCAAAAAAAACAGGAATATGGCATTAGTTAAGTTATGATCTCTTCATCTTCCTTCATCTCTGTCAGATCCAGCTTGCGCAATTCTGGTGCCCGCCAGGCTGTAACGCCAACAACCCCAAGGGTCATCAGCCCGCCGAAAATCACAGAGGGAATGATCCCCATCAGCCGCGCTGCCACACCCGATTCTACGGCTCCTATTTCGTTGGAAGACCCTATAAATATGCTGTTTACGGCAGATACCCGTCCCCGCATATGATCAGGGGTTTTTAGTTGTAAAGTTGTGTTCCGGATCACTACACTTACATTGTCAAATATCCCGCTCAGTACCAGCAATCCAATTGATAATGGGAAACTTTTGGAGATCCCGAAAAAAATCATACAAAGTCCAAAGCCAAATACGCAAAAAAGCAGGTTTCTTCCTGCATTTTTTTTCTGGGGGATATAAACCATTACAATCGCGACCATTACAGATCCGAAAGCCGGGGCGGCTTTTAACAGCCCGAGGCCCACAGCATTGGTATGCAAAATATCATTGGCAAAAAATGGTAATAAAGCTACAACCCCACCAAACAATACGGCAAATAAATCAAGGGTCAATGCCCCGAGAATGATCTGGCTCCTGAAAACGAATTTGATCCCGGATAGAATACTTTCACGAAGCGATTCATTCACAATAGGTTTTGGTGATGGTCTCGACTTGATAAAAAACAAAAACATCAGGATGCTGATGAGTAGAAACGCACATGCAACACCATAAGATGGGCCCGAAGAAAAATGCGCATAGCATAATCCTCCAAGTGCCGGTCCGAGTACAGCTGCAGTTTGCCACACCGAACTGTTCCATGTAGCAGCACTGGCATATAAGTCCCTGTTTACCAATTGCCCAAGTAAACTAAAAGTAGCAGGGCCCAGAAAACCTCTTGCAAAACCTATGATGAAAACCAAACCATAGATTGACAAAAGTCCATACGTATTAATAAAACTCCTAAGGTCATAAGTCATCCCAATCAATGCGATGGTTGCGAACAGAACAAGGATATTGGCAATAATAATAATATTGCGCCGGTTGCGACGGTCTGCAACATGCCCGGCATAGAGGGCAATAGAAATAATAGGGATAGCCTGTGCAAGCCCGATAAAACCAATAAGAAGCGGATTTTTAGTCAGCTCATATACTTGCTGGTAGACGATAATATCAATCATCTGGAAAGCCAGTATCATAAAAATACGGCCGATTAGAAATACCCGAAATTCTCCTACCCGTACAGCGGCATAGGGATCGTATTTTTCTGATTTGAGATCTGATTTAATTTTCTGGGGCATTCAAGGAATTCAACGCTGCAAATCTATTCTTTTCAGGTTATAATTGATTTTTCTAATTCATTATTTTCCTTTGCCTTCAATACCTTCTTTGGCCAAAGGTGTATCCGAATAAGTTTTGTAAATATGGGTTAAATCAATATGCGCCGAAGGGCAGGATTGAGGATCAACCTGGTGATTATTAGCGTCGAACAAAACATGTATCGTCTTTACATATTTGCCTGTGCTGTCGTAATATTGGGTAACAGAATTCGTTAATGAACCTCCTGTACAATCGCTATGTGTGAATACCTCAAAATACCTGTAGGCAAGTATTTTGCCGTTGTAATAATAATTATCGTATTCAATATTAGAAGCATTTGGTCCTGAAACAGGTGTTTCCGCATATTCAGCGGGTTCTCCCTTGTATGATACAACGTTCACTGTACTTTCGATACCGTCGGGCCAATGCCCGGAATTTGTTACAGCCCGGAATTTTGAATGACCGGAAATTTTTGCATAGGTTTTCATGTATTGATCACCGTGCGCAGCCATTCTGTTCATATAATTGATATAGTTGTCTGTCCGTTTGACAATACTATCCTCATCCCCTTTTTGTAAAAAAGGTTCGCCGCCTCCACTTATCACAGAGAAAGAAAACATAAAAATGATAAGGGCTGGTATGTATAGGAATTTACTAGACTCCATAATTTTAAAAGGTAAAGATAAGATATTGCCGTGAATATACCCGAAAATACAAACGAAAAAAGCCTGCTGTTCACTCTCAGCAGGCTTTGGAATAAAATGGGGTTTCAAGTGGGGAAACCCAAAAGGTAAAGGTATATAGGTAAATCTTTATTACTTACAAAGTAAGTATATCTTGTTAATAATCTTTAGTTTATGTTTACTATCTTAGTTGTCCGTCATCCAGAACCGTAATACCGGAAGCCTGTTTTTTGTATGTACTCACAACATAGTTAAGAAGGGTACTATTAGATTGTATTAAAGTTACCTGCTGCTGATTTGCGGTTACATCATTTTGAATATCAGTTGTGGTATAAGTTCCAGGACTACTTATTACATTTAGATAAAGTAAGATTGAAAGAATGATTTGCATAGTAGTACTTTTTAATATTTTTGGAAACAGAGTGCTAAATTAAGGCTTTTTATTATTTCTGGCTTTATCTTTTCCACAGAATTGTTACATCTGATAAAAGCGCCATAAATATCTTTAAACCCCCTGCTATGCCATATATCGTTTTTTTTGGTTAATTATTGTTCAAATTTATATAAAATGTTTCACTTACCAGTGTTAAATTTTCGTTGACAGGTAACACTTTTAAAAAAGTGTTACCTGTTTCTCGAAAAAAATGAGCCTCCTCCTCTGGTACATATTTCTTATTTATTGATATTGCAATAAAAAATTTCGTTTCTAAAAGTATCAATCATAAAACCCTTTTGTTTTATTTTCGATTAAGTTTATTCAAATTTCCACCAAATAACCATTCAATTCGTTGTCGTTATTTTTTGAATTGTTACACCGCAAACTTTGGTAGTCTGGGAAATTTTTATATCTTTGGACTATTAATAAGGCTGTTTACACATGAAAGCACTGCTCGAATTGGTCAAAGTTGTTTCAGAATACAGGTTAGACAATGTTCCTATATTCAGTATTCACAACCGAATGGATAAGAATTCCAAGTATAATCAGTTCCTGGACGGCATTATCCAGAAACAGTTTAGTGATGACGATGAGGCCGCAAAAGAATTATACAATTGCGGTACTGACAGCGTGAAATACAGGGTTTTAAAAAACAGAATCAAGGAACGGATATATTATAACATCCTTTTTATTGATAGCGGAAAGCGAAAGGTAAATTCTTATGATGGCGTATATCTGAAATTGTACCGACATCTTATCGTTTCCAAATTCCTTGTGGGACTTAATGCCAAAACTGCTGGTTATGAGCTGATGAGCAAAGTGTTAAATAAAGCCTTAAAATACCAGATGCATGATATTGTTCAACAGTGTTCCCTCCATTTCAGGAGGCAAAGTATGCTGGAAGGCAATAATGCCCAGTTCGATTATTACAATAATATGTTTAATACGGCAAGCAACAACCTGATGGCCGAAGTGAAAGCCGAAGAACTGTATTATACAATTATTATCAACTTTAGTAAATCTGTTTCGCACTCTCCTGAATTGATTGATAAAGCACACGAATGTTCTAAAAGCATTACCCTGCTTCAGGAACAATATCATACCTATTTCATTAACTATTATGATCATAGCATAAAAAGTATTTATTATCAGCTCATCAGTGATTTCAATGCTGCCATATTATCATGCGATCGTTTTGATAAATATCTGACTGAAAATCCAATATTTTATAGTGATGCCAGACATGCCAATAATCTCGTTATCAAGGGGAGTTGCTACCTTCACCTTGGCAAATACAAAGAAGGAATAGCCTGCGCAACCGAAGCGCTTCCGCTGTATACTGATGGCTCCGAAAACTGGTTCATTCTGCAGGAGCTCTACTTTTTACTCTTGTTAAACAGCAACCTTCTCATGGGTGCTACAGAAATATTCTGCCATGTAATTAAACACACCCGTTTTGCATATACCCGTCCCCAGCAACAGGAACTCTGGAAGGTGTTTGGCGGGTACCTCTGGTTTATGATAAACTACTATGATGAGGACGCTTGTATTGATCTGCTGGCCAAAGAAAAACAGACATTCAGGTTCTCCAAACTCCTCAATGAAGTACCGCTTTTTTCAAGAGATAAAAAGGGAATGAATGTGGCTGTTTTGATTTTGCAGGTATTTCTATTGCTTGAAAAAAGGGAATACGTAAAAATTATCAGCCGTACAGAGGCGCTCAAAAGTTATATTTACCGTAACCTTGGCAGAGATGATGCTTACCGCAGTCATTATTTTATTAAGATGATCCTGGCGATGGAAAAATGCCAGTTTGAACCTGAAAAAACGTTGGCCAAAACAGAAGATCTGCTCAATAAACTTAAAAGGGGCGATATCAATTATACCTCTACGCAGAACCGGATGGAAATTATTCCTTACGAACGACTATGGAATATTGCCATAGATCTCATTAAAGAAAAGAAACCCATGAAACATTCTTTGACCCATGTGTAAAAACGAAGCATATGGATTGAATAAACACCAGACCCCAAATCTGTATATTATTTGAAATAATCAGGTTAACTATTACGTTCTTTGTTACAATTTATAATTATCAGAACCATTGAGGACTAAAATTTTACTTTCGAGCGCAATCGGTATCGCACTGGTCTTGTTGCTGATATGGATTTTTTCCGGCAAAGGAACCGGTAAATCCGGAGCATCTATAACTGTTGCGGTAAAAAAAGGCCCCATGTCTATAAACATCACTACAACCGGTGAACTCCAGGCCCTTAATTCTGAAGACATAAAGGGGCCATTCGGGATGCAGAATGCGGGTATCTATAATGTTAAAATATCATACCTGATCCCGGAAGGGAATGTGATCAACCAAGGAGACCTGATCGCAGAACTTGATAAATCCGATATCATGGCAAGGATAAAAGATGGTGCATCCGATCTTAATAAAATAGAATCTGAATACACCCAAACCCGGCTTGATACCGCCCTTGATATGCGGAAATTAAGAGATGAACTCATCAATGAGAAATTCGATATGGAAGAGAAAAAACTCCAGATGGATCAAAGCAAATATGAGCCGCCCTCTGTTATCAGACAATCAGAAATAGATCTGGAAAAAGCACAACGGACCTATAAACAAAGCCAGACCAATTACAATCTGAAACTGGAACAAAACAAGGCCAAAATGGGTGAAGTTGCTGCTACACTTGGCAAACAGGAGGGCAAGATGGAACAACTACAGTCCCTCATGGGTGAATTCACAGTAAAAGCACCAAAATCAGGCATGCTTATCTACAAAAAAGACTGGGGCGGACGTAAAATAAAGACCGGCTCTTCCATAAATGCCTGGGATCCTGTAGTAGCCACCCTTCCTGATCTTTCAATAATGATTTCACAAACATATGTAAATGAAATTGACATCAGCAAACTCAAAGTAGGTCAGCCGGTTGAAATATCTGTTGATGCTTTCCCGGGTCATAAGTTTTCCGGAAAAGTCAAGTCAATTGCCAATGTAGGTGAGCAATTGCCCAATGTTCAAACCAAAGTTTTTGAAGTGGCCATTTCAATTGATAAAAAAGACACTCTGCTGCGGCCTGCAATGACTACTTCCAACATCATCAAAACCCAGACGCTGCCGCCATCTACTTTACATGTTCCGCTCGATTGCATACAGGGTAGTGATACATTCAACTTTGTATATGCACGACTCAATGGTAAAACCGTAAAACAGGAAGTGATCGAAGGTCTTTCCAATGAGGTGGATGCCGAGATCAAAGCAGGCCTCGAAGAAGGGGATATCGTATATCTTTCATCCCCGCCTGATGCGGATAAAATCAGTGTAAACCGTCTGCCAAAATCGATTAAAGAAAAATTTAAAAAACCTTCGGGAATTTCCCCGCATATTCCTGTTACCACTACTTCCAAATCTGTTTCTGCATCAAACTCCGGTATAAACTGATCCATGGAGCGTTTTATTTTTAACCTGAAAGTAGCTATTGGTGCATTGATGCACAACAAAATACGAAGCCTCCTTACAGGTCTTGGCATTATCTTCGGGGTAGCTTCCGTTATTGCCATGCAGGCGGTAGGAAAAGGCACCCAGCAGGATCTTCTTGACCAGCTGAAACTGGTAGGCATCAACAACATCATGATCACACAGAAAGCCCTGAAGCCCCAGGACAAATCCTCAAGCCAGAACAACGATCCAACCCATAAATCCAATACTTCATTTGGGCTTTCCCTGGCTGATGGTAAGGCACTTAAAGATATAATTCCGGGAGTGGAAAGATATAGCCCTGAAATAGACATGAATGTTTTCGCGGTATACAATGGCAAAGGCCATGAAGCCAGGGTAACGGGTGTGATGCCGCAATATTTTGATATGCTTTCGCGCAATTTCCAGGATGGACGCGATTTCGATTCATCACAGGTATCGGAAACAGCCCCGGTTTGCATTCTCAGTCCCGAAGCAAAAAATATTTTCTTCCATAGTGAACCTGCTGTGGGCAAGTACATTCGGTGTGGTACCGTATGGCTCCAGGTGACCGGTGTTTTACAACCGATATTGTTAAATGATACCGTAAAGAAAAAGAGTACAACCGATAACCCGGTTGATATTTATACCGACTCCCGTACAGCATTGTTAAGATTCAATGACCGTTCATTTATTACAAAAGCACGTCTCAACGCCGGGGGCGGCAATGATGATGAAAGCGATGTCAGCATTTCAGATGCAGAACAAAACGTAAAAGGATATAACCAGGTAGATAAGTTGATCTTACAGGTGAATGATTCTAAAAATATCATAGCCATCTCTGATCTCGCCGCACAGATACTTAAGCGCAGGCATGGAGGTGTTTCCGACTTTGAAATCAAAGTACCTGAAGCTGAACTGAAGCAGGAACAACATACCAAAGATACTTTCAACCTGGTACTTGGAATCATTGCAGGCATTTCACTTTTGGTAGGTGGCATTGGCATAATGAATATCATGTTGGTATCAGTGACAGAACGTACCAAAGAAATCGGATTGCGTCTGGCTATAGGTGCCCGCAAATATGATATCATTCAGCAGTTCCTTGCCGAAGCTGTCATGCTGAGCAGCGGCGGCGGACTTACAGGAGTGATTCTTGGCATTGTAGTATCAAAGCTTATATCCGGGTATTTTCATATCCCTACTATTTTTACATTCCTTTCGCTCATCATTGCCTTTGGATTTTCAGTAGCAGTAGGACTTATATTCGGAATCGCTCCCGCTCGTCGTGCAGCGAGGCAAAACCCTATTGAGTCATTGAGATACGAATAGGACCCAATGAACTTAAAACTTCACAATCTGTCTGCTTACAAACCCATCACCTGTTATAAATTTTAACAGATAAACGCCCGGATAGAGATGGTATTTTTCTGCGCTGATGTCAATTGAATATTGTCCTTCGGATTGTTTGCAATCCGCTACAATTCCGATTTGTTTCCCGGTTACGTCAAATAGGGCCGCCGTAATTTTTGATGTTTTTAATAGACTGTATTGCACAGTTATAGCCTCTGAGAAAGGATTTGGAAACAGGTTTAATTCAGGCAGATTGTTCGACCCTTGTTCATTGATTCCACTCCGATGCTGTGCCACTTCCATAGAATCAATTGTAAAATATAAAGGAACATTTGCAAGGTTATATGAAATCTGGGTATTATCTGATATCTCAAGAGCTGTCTTAAAGTATTTCTGTGTCAATTTCTGTTTTACAGGAAGATACAGGGTGCCTATATTTCCATAACCGGAAGCATTGACATGATCAGTACGTGTTATTCCAAAATCAATAGCAGATGAAGCGCTATCGTTGATTTTCATGGCCATCAGGTTCATATTGTTCGTGCCCAAAAATGAGGCATTCGGCACAATAGCCATTTTGTTTACGTCAAATATTGCCGGGTCGCACGCCAGGCTAAACATCAGACCATAAATATTTTGCACAGGATTGGAAACACTTCCCATGGTGATTGTTGCTTTCAAAGTGTCGCCGGCATAAAGGGTGTCATTCATCGATTGAATGATAAAAGGAGGATCAGCGGGATTTCCCTGGTTGAGTAGGGTTGATTTTTTATGACTTTTCCCATAATTTTTTGAAATGGCGATGGTATCATGGTTATCAACAATGCTGTCGCCATTGCAGTCGGCATGTTTGTAATTCAGCCCATTAGGAAAAACAGAATCCCAATCAGGAGAAGGTTGTTCAATCCAACTGAGACTCGCATTGGGCCGTAGGTGACCCACTGTGCCATAAGCAATTCCAACAGCCAGGAAATCATGCATGTCCACAACTTTATCATTATTCGCATCACCCGGCCAGACACAGGATGAAATAAAAACAGATCTGGAAATTGAATCGGAACAGCCTGAATTATTTGTCGCTTTTAATTTTACATTGTAGGTATTTTGTTTTTTAAATAAATGGGCCGGATTTGTTTTCACCGCGCTTTGTCCATCACCAAAATTCCAAACATATGAAGAGGCAGAATCCGTTTTATTGGAAAACACAGTACTGTCTCCAAGGCAAAATGAGCTTGCATTGAAATCAGGGACAGGTTTGGAATGAACTGTTATTCTCACAGTATCAGATTGTGAACATCCTGTAGCATTAATACTTTCTTTAAGAACATATACCGTAGATGTCGAGGGACTTACTACAGGATTGCTGATATTAGAACTAAAGCCCCCGGAAACAGAATACCAGGCATAACTATCCCCGGAAACAGCTTTTGTACCAAGTTTTACAGAATCATCATTGCAAATAGCTGAAGCCGTATTAGTTAAAGGATCAGGTGAAGCCTTCACAATCACCGTTTGTATTGTGCTGTCTTTGCATCCGCTTTTACTTATTACCTGTAGTTTAATAGTATCGGTGCCTGAAGATTTATAGGTGTACACGGGACTCTGTTTTGCTGAAAAAGAACCATCACCAAATCCCCATCGCCAGGTGCTGATCGTGTCGTTATATATTACAGATTTATCAGAAAAAGCAAAACGGTTTCCCGTCAAACACTGAGACGAATTGTTAACAATAAACCGGGCTGTTGGCTGTGGGAACACAGTCGCATTTTTTGCAGCAGAATCAGTGCAGCCCTTATCGGTAGTTACCAACAGGCTCACCACATATTTACCATCATAAGTATATGAATTGGAAGGATTTTGAGAACCCGACTGCGTGCCGTTTCCAAAATCCCAGGCCCGGGAACTGATGGTTCCTGAACTTACAGAACTCTTATCAGTGAAGTTGAAAATATTTTTGCTTCCACACTGCTGGCTGTCATCAATTATGAAAGATGCTTTGGGTTGTGGATAAACATTTATTGTGTTTGTTGCAGAATCTACACAACCACTATCGCTTGTAACAATGAGTTTTGCATTGTAAGTTCCCGGTAACGAATATGAATGTGTTGCATTTTGGGTTGATGAAGAATTTTTATCTCCAAAGTCCCGATGCCATGACCTGATTTTTCCCGAAGCAATTGTGCTATAGTCCGTAAAACTGAAACTGTTTCCACTCAGGCACTCATTTGCTTTGGTTAGTATATCAGAAGCTTTGGGTTGTGGAAAAACAGTTAATGAACTCTGATATGAACCGGTACACCCATTCTTATCTGTAATAGTTAATTTCACTGTATGATCACCCGCAAAAGTGAATGAGTGAGAAGGGTTTTGAGAAGTAGATGACCCATCCCCGAAATCCCAGTTCCAGGAGACAATAGCAGCTGAACCCACACTGCTTTTATCTGTAAAACTAAATTTGTTTGATGATAAACATTGACCTGCCTGGTTATATTCGAAATAAGCAAACGGAGAAGGGTAAACCAGTATCCGGGTTGATGTAGTATCCGTACAGCCAATATCGCTGGTTACCATTAATTTCACCTTACGGTATCCTGGATTGCTATACGTATGGCTGGGGCTGCGCGAACCAGAGGTGGTTGTATCACCAAAGTCCCAATATTCAGTATTTATTTTACCAACACTTATAGTAGAATTATCAGAAAATGAAAATGAATTATTGGCAAGACATCCGGTGCTGTTATTTACACCAATGATAGCCTTGGGTTGGGGATAAACATATACTGAAGCAGATTTCGATTTTGCGCATCCTTTATCTGTCGTTATTGTCAATTTTACTGTGTAGGTACCCGCTTTTGAATAGGTATAGGTTGGGTTTTGTGATGTAGTACTGTCATTATCCCCGAAATTCCATTTCCATGAAGCAATTTTACCTGTTGAAACTTTGCTGCTGTCTGTAAAAGAGAATTTGTTTCCAGTAAGGCATTCTCCTGAATTATTAACAGTTAAAGCCGGTACTGGCACTGGATTCACTGTGACCCTGATAGAATCAGTCCTGGTACACCCAGTGCCCCGTATCGTTTGTTTTAGTGTGTACACAGAATTTCTATCCGGATAATCATATGCGTACGGATAATTACCCCATGACTCAAGGTAAGGATTTGGGGTAACATTCCAGTAGTAAATATTACTTCCCGTGTCTGCTCCAAGCTTTATTGTAGTGCCATAACAAATAGCAGTATCTTTCCCAAGAATATAAGGTGGTATTGGGTTTGTGGTAAAATGAATGATCGCTGTATCATTGTCAGGCAAAGAATCGGTATGCGTATTGGGGCTGCTGGTCCAGGCTTTAATTTTATAAGCGGCTGAAGCAAATTTAACCTTGCCAATGTTAACAACAACAGCATTTGAAGGCTCAAGTTCACCCGACCAGGAAAATGGTGTCTGCAGCGTATCATCAACAGACCAGTTTATTGTAACAGATCCAAGGATATTATATCCGTAATTCTGAAGTATCACTCTTACCGTATCATCGTTTGCACATACGGAACTATCCGGATCATTCGAATCAATGCCGGCATCATCAGGGAAACGGTTAAACCGGAATTTTGCCAGGAATCCATCATCTGAGCCACCTGAATAAGCAGTTTGATAAGCTCCTGATGTCGCTATGTTGCTGCTATCCTCAATGGTTCCGGTCACGAATACATTACCAGAATGATCAGCACATACAGAAGTAGGCGATATCGGATTATTTCCCCCAAAATAGGTGCAGGCAGATCGGTTTCCAGAATTGCTCCATTTTACAAGGAAGCCGCTGGCATTGCCTTCCCCCTGGTAATTTGTCTGATAGGTTCCTGAAGTGGCAATCCCATTAGTGCTTGTTGTCATTCCACACATATATATATTCCCGAAACTATCAACACTAATCAAGCCATTATAATCATTTCCACTGCCCCCAAAATAGGTACCCCATATATGGCTACCGGAACTACTGAATTTTTCGAGAAAAGCATCAGATAAATGCTGATCAGAGACTTGTTTATATGCACCGGGAGTACTAATAAAGGAATCTGCTAAGTATTGTGGTGTAGCCGAACCTGATACAAAGATATTTCCTGAATTATCTGACGATATTGCATTTCCAGCTAAGCCTCCATATTTACGCAAATAAGTTGACCATGATATACTTCCGGATTCATTAAATTTTGCGATGAAGGCGTTGGAGGCTGTGCCAAAATAGGTATCGTTTAAAGCATAGGTAACAAATGCGCCAGAGGTGGCCAACCCTGTGCTGCCAGTATTTCCAGTTATATATATCCCACCGGATTTGTCTATTGTTAAACCATTGACATAATCCTCATGACTTCCACCATAATATGTTCCCCATGAAAGTTTACCGGAACTGCTGAATTTCGCAAGAAAAGCATCGGTGAAGGTAGCATAAGTTCCACTGCCTGATAGATATACAGGGCCGCTGAATGAAGTTTTATACGCGCCCGAAGTTGCGATTCCACTGTCACTTGAAGTGGATCCGGCCATAAAAACATTCCCACTTTTATCAGTTGTCACGCTTTGCCCACCTGTCCCACCTCTTCCTCCAAAATAGGTTGCCCAGATCATTTTACCTGAACTATTGAACTTCGCAAGATATGCATCCTCATCTCCCTCATATTTAGTCTGATATGCGCCTTTTGTTGCCAGGGTGCTATCATATGAGACCCCTCCACACACATATTCATTTCCTGAATCGTCTGTACAAAGCCCTTCTGCCTGGCTATTATCCCCAAAATAACTAGTCCATAATAATTTGCCTGAAGTATTGAACTTGGCTATGAAACTGGATGGTGTATCAGCATTATAGGTATCAAACGAGGCTCCTGTTGCCAATCCATAGTCGAAGTAATTCCATCCTGTAACATATACATGACCGGAATCATCGGTTTTCACGCTTGTAGAATAATCGACTGCTTTAGGTTCATAGTAAGTGAACCAGGACAGCATTGGATCTATGACAAGGTCTTTGCTTTTATCATATTCTCCAATTGAAAAGCCATGATATCCCTCGTTTGAATAAAATTTACTAGGAATAACCACACCATTTGAAAAAGTTTGAGGCTCAGTTTCATCTATTTTACCAAGGGCATTGGCATACTTAAAACCCCCGCTGCTGATCTTCGCTTTTTTCGTTAACCCGGTCCATTGCAATTTTATATCATTGACTTTACCACCCGTATGTACCAGGAAAGAATATTCCAGGTTTTTTTCTTTTCCGACTTTTAATATCAAGTCTATATGAGGATAAATTTCTTTATATATGATTGTATTAAAAGCACTTGTGATCTCAATACCATAGTCGGAATTCCCGCTTGTATAATAGTTTTCATAGTAAGCCAGGCGGTCTTCGCCAATAATGGGTGCCTGAAGATTTGCTCCGATAAAGATGAGGTTGGTCCGGGCTGTCGTCAAAGCAATGGCAGACGAGTAGTGGGAGGTAGCTGTTTTTCCTCTATCTACAAAAGGTTTCACTCCTGTCCGTGCATGCAGGCTGGCACCTCCGAACGGGGATTCACTGCTACCAAGAGATTCGGATATTTGATTATTGGTTTTGTTTTCAACTTTTGTAAAAACAAAACTGAGTTCTCCTGGCTTACATGTTATATAAATGCCGTTCTTGTGGCTGTAAAACCGGATATCATGAGAACCAACCTGGCCTTTGTTTTCTATAAAACTCCAGTCTTTTTGCTCGGGTAAAACTTTAATAAAAGAAGGATTCCCTGCATAGACCAGGCTGATTGTGCAAATAAATACAATGCCGGAAAGGAATCTGGCGAAATTCATGGATTGGGTTTTATTAGTTATTACAAATTAAATAATAAATATTTGAAAAACAATAATATCAAATTGCAAACTCTCTGAAATTGAATGACTGGATTATAAATATGCCCTGTATATCAAATATAAATACCTGATATAAGATCAGAATAAATAAATGAAATAAATTATAAATAAATAGGAATAATCAGGATCCGGCCAAAGTCAACTTCTTCTCAATCAGAGTTTTTTCTGCATTTGATTCTGTAAGTCCCAGAGCAGTTTTGAGGTGATCCATCGCTTTTCCCGGCTGTTGATCCCTGAGATACAAGTCCCCCAGAATGGCATGGTACAGGTAATAATTTTTGATTTCTATATTCTTTAAAATATAATCAATTGCAACTGCCGGGCCATCTATCTGACCTATAACAATGGCTTTATTCAAGCGCACCACAGGCGTGTCTTTTATACTTTGGAGCGCTTCATACAATTGCAAAATAACAGGCCAGTCCGTCTCTTCATATATCGCTGCAGAACAATGCACTGCCATAATTCCGGCTTCAATGTTATACTCATTGGGAACAAATCCTTCACTGGCCTCATTCAGAAAAAGATAGCCCTGCCGCAGAAGTTCCTGTTCCCATAAACTACGGTCCTGGTCCGGGAGAAGAATAATGGCTCCATCCTTATCAATCCTGGAATCGAACCTGGCAGCATGAAAACACATCAGTGCCAGTAATGATTTGGTTTCGATGGTGTTGGTTACCGGCTGCTCATATAAAAGATTCGCAAGACGCATGGCTTCGAGGCAAACATCTTTGCGGATCGTAAGGTCGCCTGATGATGCGTTATAACCTTCATTGAAAAGAAGATAAACTGTTTTTAAAACGGAATCAAGTCGCACGGAAAGAAGACTCCCCATGGGTACTTCCATACGTACCCCTTCATCTCGCAGTTTTTGTTTGGCACGTACCAGTCTTTTGCTTATGGTTTCCTCATTGGATACAAAAGCCCTGGCAATTTCTTTGATACTGAAACCGCATAAAGTTTTTAAAGTCAGCGCCACCTGTGCTTCACTGTTTATTTCAGGTGAACAGCAGGCAAAGATCATACGGAGCTGGCTGTCTTTTATTTCGTGATCCAAAAATAAATCATCGATTTTCCCGGAAATGCCCTTTTCTACAAGCGCCATAGCAGCCACATTATCAGTCTGGTAAACCAGTTTTTTCTGCCGGCGCAAAATGTCGATGGCTTTGTTACGTGCAACCTTGTAAAGCCATGCCTGTGGATTTTCAGGTATTCCATGAAAAGGCCATTCGTGCAGGGCTTTAATCATACATTCCTGCACTACATCTTCGGCCATTTCTATTTCATTGAATCCAAATATCCGTGTGAGAACAGAAACCATCTTCCCCGCCTCGCGGCGGAAAAGGTGATCGACCAGATTGTGTATTCCTTCAGATTGTTCCAGTCTATTGTGTCTTTGCGTTCTTTGCGTATTTTCCTCTTTGCGTTCTTTGCGGGAAATTTTTCATCCCGAACACTCGGGACAAAGATTTCCCGCAAAGTACGCAAAGTGAATACAAATGAGCTTTTTCATTTTTATAAGACCGATTACATTTCCATTTTTACGATCTCACGGACTTCTACTGTCCCGTCGTGCTCAAAAATGGGACAATCTTTAGATATTTCGGCGGCTTCGTTAAGATTATTTGCCTTAATGATCATATATCCGCCAACGATTTCTTTACCCTCAGCATACGGTCCATCTGTGACCATTGTTTTGCCGGATACTATTTTTCTTGCATCTGCAAGACGATCTGTGGCTACCAATTGGCCGCGTTCCCTTAGCTTTAGTCCCCATTTGTTCCACGTTTCCATTTGTTTTTGAACAATTTCCTGTGGCATATCGGGTGTCAAAGGTCTTCCCCCCTTGAATAAAAATAAGAATTCTGACATGGCTATTTTATTTAAATTTTAAAGAATGTTGACTCAGGGTTACATTTCCATGGATTGAATTTCCCGAACCTCGACAGTTCCTTCAAACTCAAAGATAGGGCAACCTTTTGAAATTTCAGTGGCTTCGTTGAGATCACCTGCCTTGACGATCAGGTACCCCCCAACAATTTCTTTTCCCTCAGCATAAGGCCCCTCAGTTATAATGCCGCTGCTTTTCACGGTCTTGCCTTCTGGTTTGAGGGGCAATCCCCCTGCAAATTTGCCCTGCTTGCCAAGTTCTTCCATCCATTTCATCCATTTGCCCATATGTTCCTGCATGCGGTCAGGAGAGGCATTTGCATCACGGGCATCGCCACCTCTGAATAAGTATAAAAATTCTGACATTGCTTTGATTTTTTAATAAATTCATAGAAATAAGTCCTGCTATGACGATTAAAGGTTTTGCAATCAGGACATTTTTAAAAAAAAAGACAAAGTTTTACATTGAATCGTGAAAGATTCTATCATAATGAAAAAATCCCTACCTTCGCGCTTCCAAAAATTGATTTGGTTTAACGGTTCTTTCTGAATAATAAGGGCCAAAGTTTATATTCGGGGCATGGCGCAGTCCGGTAGCGCACCTGGTTTGGGACCAGGGGGCCGCAGGTTCGAATCCTGCTGCCCCGACACAGATTGGTGAAAAGTGATAAGTTAGAAGTGAAATGTGACAAATTCAAGGAGTAGCTTCACAATTATAGTCCTGCTTTTCTTCTCACCTTTTACTTTTCACTTCTTACAGCTACTGGTCCCGTAGCTCAGTTGGATAGAGCAACAGCCTTCTAAGCTGTGGGTCGAAGGTTCGAATCCTTCCGGGATCACTAAGATAATCAGAGGGTTATAGGTTATGGTTTTGATTAACTATTCTTGGTTTAAACAATCTGAATACCACTTTTTCTCTATTTGAATATTATCGCCTTGCGCCTATGGCTTTTGAAAAGAAAAAGAATGCCTCCCACCCTTAGCTAAATATTGAAATTCACATTCCTTTCATTGGAAAGAATTCGCCCAAAAGCCCGGAATGGTCCATTCTGGCAATGGATGAGATGCCGACTCACTCATATCCTGCACTCATTTCTTTCTGTCATTCATTACACCCTTCAGGACCTAACCTTGATAAGCCAATTTCCACGGAGCAAAATGATTTTGAATGTATGAATATGGTTCGGAATGTCTGTAAAATACCGGCTATTTATGCTTCTTTGAAATGTTAGTTAATTTATTGATAATGAAAATATAGATGCAAGTATTCAAACAGGGTATTTGATTGAAACAGATTCCAAAATGCAAATTTTCCGGACTGATAGTTTATCCTGATTTTGAATTAAATTAAAAACTATATTATTCTATTAATTGATAATTAGTTATACGTTGAATTCCTTAAAGTTAAAAGAATCATTACACACCGTAATTATTTTAACTACAAGGTTTTCATTCTTTTAACGCTTTCAGGGATTTTTTAATCGCAGTTCCTTTGTGCTAAAATTCGATAATAAATTAATTATCTGTTGATTCACAAAAATAACCGATCATGAAATCAAAACATTTAATCACTTTCTTAATTTTTTCTATAACCGCATGTTATACCCATATAGCCCGGGCCCAAAGTATAACCAGCCCTGACACGGTATGTGCCGGCAATACAGGTTCTGTTTACTATGTTACAGGATCCCCGGGATCTACTTTCTATTGGGTTGTGCCGAATGGAACTATTACTTCAGGAAATAATACAGACAGTATTAATGTAGACTGGTCTTCTACCCCCGGTACCGATACTATTAAAGTTGTGGAAGTGAATAACCATAGCTGTATTGGAGATACGCAAAAGCTTGCAGTTTTTCGCATGCCGCTGCCATTTGCTTCACTGGCTGGTGTTGATAGTTTATGCTATAGTAATACCGGGACAAGTTTCAATGTTTCGTTTAGCGGAATAGGCCCATGGAATTTTACTTATAGTAATGGCTCAAGTTCTGTTTCGTTTACCAATATTTCTACGAATCCATATACAGTAAATACCGGAAGTCTATCTACTACAGCAACTTATAGAATTACTGCTGTAAGCAATAAATTCGGATGCGCAGGAAGCCCGATAGGCAGCGGAAGACATATTGTGGTAGTAAATCCTAAACCGGCCACTTTAGCAATTTACCATAATTAAAGAATTAAGAGATCACATTTAATAATCAGATGCTGACCGATAGCTGCATATCCTACCGCCTGAAGTAGATCTGATAATAAAATGAAAATACTCAGATACATATTACTATTATATCCATTGCTATCTATGAGCACCAAATCATTTGCCCAGGCTTTTGACACCATATGTGCCTCATCGGAAGTAAAGGTATATAGAGTAATACCCACTCCCGGATCAGTTTATTACTGGTCAGTAGATTGCGGACAAATTATATCGCCGGATATTCATGCAGATTCAATCAGGGTTTCATGGTGTGGTACACCCGGAACGCACCAGGTTAAAGTAGTTGAGCAAACCAGTTCAGGCTGCTGGGGAGATACAGCGATAACATCTGTTGTGGTGAATCCCAAAATGCAGTTGAATATATCGGGCCCTGCAGAATTATGCGTTGGGCAACCTGTATGGCTTACTGCAAAAGGAGCAAGTTCTTACAGATGGAGTACGGGAGAAACTGCAAGTTATATAACCGTAAATCTAAAAGATACTTTTAACCAGATACAGGTTATCGGCAAAAATGCCTGCGAAACAGATACAGCCACCTGGACGATAAAAGTTCATCCACGTCCTACAGCCTCCTTCACCTATAAACCGCAAAATCCGATTGTTGATGAATCTGTTTACTTGAAATATACCGGACAAGGGGCAACCGATTGGACCTGGTATATTGATAACAAACAGCCTGTTAATGGCTCCGTTTCAGAATACGAAACATCATTTAACGAATACGGCAATAAATCCATTATGCTGGTTTCGCAGAATCAATTTGGATGTACTGATACTTTTATAGACGTCATTCATATAAAATACGATTTTAAAATATTTGTTCCCAACGTATTTACCCCTGATGGAAACGGTATAAATGATTCATTCAAGGCAATAGGATTTAATCTTAAAAGCATTCACACAATGATTTACAACCGCTGGGGTGAACTCATATTTGAATCCTTCGGAGTGAATGATGCCTGGGATGGGACTTTTAAAGGACAACCGGTTACAGACGGAGTTTATGTCTACATGATAGATGCGGAAGCCACCGATGGCGAACATACATACCTGAATGGCAATGTAGAAGTAATGTATTAAAAAAAGAAAACTAACCATTAAATCAAAATAGAATGAAAAACAATAAGAACACAATAACCTGGATGGCCGGAAAAAATGTTTGTGAATTTGATACCGCGACCTGGTATACTAAAGTACACCCAATGCCTGCTGAATCTTTCTCTTATTCATCAAATAGCCCAGTCGTTAATAACTCCAATCTGATTCAATATTACCGGAACAGAGCAACAGTTTTTTCGAATTTTATTTGCAGGGATATATCCATGAAGGGATCTATAACGGGTCCCCGTGCTTCATTTCGCAAAAAAGGCAATTATACCATAACACTTTTACAAAGGAACCGTTTTGAATATACAGATACTCTGATTAAGGTGCCGCATGCCGAAACGGAAACAAAAATGCGGGTTCCGGGTGGGCTTTCAAATCAAAATGATATTTTCAGTGGTGATGGCGAAAAAGAAAGCAGCTCCGACCTGAAATGCATTCACGATGAATTTTACAACAACTGGGTTGATCGTATTTATGAATTTTTTGAATTAGACGATTCATGGGAAGGAACTTTCAGCAGACAATCAAATGCAAAAAATAATTATACGTATACGATTGATTTAAAAGGAACTGTATGAGAATAAAAGTATCCGGATAAATAGCTGTTCTGTTCTCTTCTGTCTGTTCTTAAACTTTTTTGCACCTCGTAAAATGCTTTGTGCCGGTTCAGAATCCAGGCTTCGGCATGCCTGATAACGGAGTTCCCATACTTTTTGATTTGATTCCCCCAAATTGCTAACCGTTTTTATCCATTTTTAAGCCGCTTGCATACAAATCGGCTCATAAATTTCTGCAATTGCAAGCCGCCGCCTCCATTATAAAATTTTAGACATCATTTATTTAACTTTCGTCAATTTCAAAAAATGCTTTTGCTGAATTGAAAATTATACGTCATTAAAATTCCCCTTTTCATCAGCTGAAAAATAACGTTCGTCACATTTATGTGATAATTATGTGTTTGTTATTCAGGAGTTAATTAGTTTTGGGCAGTTCAAAGTATCGATTGGTCAAAATTTACATTTGGTCAAAGTTTATTAAAGGGGATGATTTTTGACGGGGGAAAAATTAAAAACGGGGAAATGACTGGAAAAATTAATGTCTTAATTGTTGACGATGATCCATTGGCAAGAGGATCAATCAGGAGGATGTTGAAAAAATATTGTCCTGAAGTAAATGTTGGAGGTGAAGCAGATTCTGCTGTTGAAGCCAGGGCAATGTTGAACAACTCCGAATTTCATGCACTCTTTCTTGATATATCCATGCCTGACGAAAATGGCTTTGACCTTCTGGATAGTATTGACAGCAGTAAATATATGGTCGTATTTACAACTTCTTACGATCAATATACGATAAAGGCGATGCGGGCCAACGCTGTTGATTACCTTCTGAAACCGGTTGAGGCAAAGGAGTTGAGATATGCTGTAGAAAAGATGATCAAAATAGCAGACGGCAAGATTAAACCTCCTCAGAGTGCAGATCATAAACCCGAATTAGAAACCAGGGTAAATCATGTACATAAGAAGTATTTGACAAGGCTTACCCTGCCTGATATGAATGGTTTTACAATTGTTGAGGTAAAAGACATTATGTATCTTGAGGCTGATAATAACTATACCGTCTTTCATTTTTCCAACAGGAGCAAAATAGTGGTATCAAAACCTATTAAGCAATACGAAGATGTATTGGACCCTTTGGTTTTCTTCCGGATACATAAATCAAGTATTATAAATCTCCGGCATCTCAAAGAGTTTTCCAAAATTGATGGTTACTATGCTTTAATGACGGATGATAATTCGGTTCCGGTTTCAAGACGCCGTCTGCCTGATTTTATTAGGGCGGTAGGTGCTTTTAACATATTGTAAATACCGTACTGCTTCATTTAATCATTCGCAATTTGTCTCTGTGATATTATTCATTTCACTGTGTGGAATTGGTTTGTCTTGCTTTGCCGATATTTTATAGTCGGCTGAACAATCCTAATAAAAACATTCCGGGAATTTACTTATAGGAGACCCGGATTTTATTCCGCAAAAAATCCGGATATCCGGATTTTAGAAATAGCTTATCTAAGCCGAGTTCTTATTTCAGATGAGCATTGGTTTTTTTGTTTTGAATTCTGATTCCATTTCCGAGGACAGTTCTTTTTCAGTTTATCAAATAATTGTGTCAACTATTTTCATGTCTCAAACACAGGCCCTGAAAATTCCCGCAATGGAATTTAAAATTTTTATCAGGGGAATTTAAACATGACCGCTCCACCCTTTGGATATTTTCTCATCACACCTTTATATATATAATGCATCTATAAATATAATCCAGCCCGTAAAAACTGATATATATCATTTTAGCTTTAATGGTGCAAAATCTCTACTTAGCAAAAAATGATTCGCCGTTATGCCGGATAAGCATACCGATTTCAGTCCAAAAATGATCGTTTATTTTTTTTAAGGCCGATTTTGACTGGTGCACAATTTACCGGATTCATCCCTAAACCTACCGTTAATCCAAATGATAGCGCCGATAATGAATTGCCAATGTGCCATTCAAACGAAACTATGACCTTCGTCACGTTAAAGCATGAGAAATATCATGTTACAAGAATTAAAAAAAATATAGAATAAAATGAAAACTTCAGTTCAATTGCTCATAAATAAGATAAACCTTTCATGCGGTTTTCTTTCTATTCAGGCAATTGAATCAGTCTCTATATATGTTAAAACATTAGTATATAATGTATTACATACTAATCTCGGGCATGCTGCAAAATTAACAAATGGCATAAACATTACATATGCAACAATATCGGCATACCCAACCATCAATTCAGGTCATACTTCATTCAATTTATAAAACCAATTTTATCATGAAAAATCGAATTTTTACAAAACTCTCGGCATTAGCGGGGCCTGCCTTGCTCTTACTGTTTCTGGTAGTTTCTACCAGGTCAAACGCAACTGCGATAAGTGCAATTGCAACGGGCAACTGGAGTGCAACGTCTACCTGGAGTACCGGTGCAGTCCCTACTTCGTCTGACGCCGTAACCATTGCCGGTGGCTTTACTGTTACAAGTGATGCTACAGGACAAGTCTGCGCGTCTTTAACCCTTGGGGATGGCGCCAGCCATGCAGGAACCCTGGCTTTTGCAGCAAGTGGTTCCCCGTCCGTGGCGGTATCCGGGGCAATAACTGTGGATGCAGCCCCTGGATTGGGAACTATTACAGTGGCATCCGGAGCTACATTATCAGCTACTGGTGCTATTGCCTGCGGCGGCCATATAACAAACAATGGTACTGTAACATGTACGCTTACATCTGCTACTGACATTACAGGTGCAGGGACATTTACAAATGCTGCAAACAGTTCTTTAAGTGTTGCTACAGGAGGTGCAAATAATGCCATTTCCGTTACTACCTTTACAACTACAGCTAATGGTAATACTGTAACTTATACAGGAACAGCAAGCTATTTTGTACACATCGGTACTTATTATAATCTTACGATAAATAGTGGCAACACCGGTACACTTGGTGGCGCAACAACTGTAAGCGGCACACTTACACTCACTGCCGGCCAATTTGCTGCAAGTACAAAACTCACAATGGGAAGCGGTGCGCAAATTGTCCGTTCGGGTGGTACAATCACAGGTACTTTACAGGGAACCAATGCTTATGATGTTACTTATAATGGTGCTTTAAAAACAATGGGGCCGGAAGTTACTTCAGCTGGAGCTACACCAAGAAATATTACCATGAACATGGCGACCGCTGGTACTGCCCTCACTGCCGCTACATGCACTATTACAGGCAATATTACTGCAACCCAAGGCACGTTCACCCCTGCTTCTACTACAATAACTTTAAACGGTACCACAGAATCAATAAGCGGAAACGCAGTTTCTTTTAATAACCTTACTATTGCTGGTACGGCTACCGTAACTACTTCCGTTAATATTTCTGTTGCAGGTGCTTTAACCGTAAATGGTATCCTTAACCCTGGTGCATCCAATCCCGTAAGCGGAGCCGGTACAATGACAGGAACCGGTACACTCATGGTGAATGAAGCTGGTAATACTGACGATTATTCTACTCAATATTCAATATCAGGAGGTACAACCTTTACAAACCTTACTGTGAATTTCTCAGGAACAAGCGGACAGTTTATTCATACTGCCATTGCTCCGCTGGGTTTTAAAGTCTCAGGTGGAAACAAATTAACGTTAACTATAAATCTATCTGCAACTACTAACGGATTAACCTTAAGTAATAATAGTACAGTTGAAGTAAGTTCAGGAAATTCACTTGCAGGAACAGTAACAGGTACCGGAACGATAAGGGTAATGCATACCGGTAACGCAGATGACTTAACACAGAATTACACAGGTACTGTTACCTATACCAATCTTACCGTTGACTTTGGTGGAACCGCTCTTCAGCAAGTCACTTCTACTCCAAGTCTGGCGGGATTTGTTATTTCAAACAGTTCAGCAGCCGGAGTTGTTTTCAATGCAAATGAAACTACCACAAGCGGAACCGTTGTAAACGGTAGTTCATTTCTGACAGTTTCTGCAGCATACACATTGTCCGGTGGCGTTTCCGGTTCTGGTACTATAACAGTAACCAACAATGCAGGTGGTAACACCCTTACAAACCAATATAAAGGAACAATTTCTACTTCTACTTTGAGTGTAATTTACACCGCCAGTGGCGCAGTACAGGTGGGTACCGGGACTTATTATTCCATAAAAGTAAGCAACGGATCTGGCAACACACTTTCCGGAGATGTAACTGTAAGTCACGGTCTTGACCTAACAAACGGCAAGCTGGATATTAGTGGACATAACCTGACCATAAACAGTGGTGTTAGTATTTCAGGCGCCTCTTCTACTAATTATATCAAGATTAGCAGTGGTGGAACTGTTATAGCAAAAAGCGTGACTTCTGCTACCTTACCTATTGGTGATGAATATGCACCTGTGATAATAGCCAGTGGTGGCGGCGCTGATTATACAATTGGTCTTACACCATCCATAACATCCAATGGTGGTGCAACGCGTACAGCTGATGCTGTAGCCATCACCTGGACGATCACAGCAAATGCTACAGTAACACCAACTTTTACTTTCCAATGGCCAAGTACAAGTGAATTGACCTCATTTGACCGTACCAATTCTGATGTAGCACAAAGGGTATCACCTTCAGGAAATTGGGCGCTTTTGGGCACTCCTTCAAACGCAACAAACGCAGGAGGTGGCAATTGGTCACAAACTGCTAATGCTACTTCAATGACCAGTGGAACTGCTTACGATTTCGGTATCGGT
>Ga0207032_1029_pt1 | contig 44541 bp, 23 predicted proteins | sample Alteio_BWMinCont_38_FD_153308 | JGI IMG/M metagenome (GOLD analysis project Ga0207032, IMG submission 153308) | Enriched cells from forest soil in Barre Woods Harvard Forest LTER site, Petersham, Massachusetts, United States -... | ecosystem: Environmental > Terrestrial > Soil > Temperate forest >... | reverse complement strand
TATGCACCACATCGCCCGGATGGCCTTCATAAACAGCATAATTATAGATGAGCGACTGAACACCAAACTCAGCTTTTACAGATTTTGAAAAAATCTTGTTGTATTCTGCATAATACTCGCGATAGAGGATGGTATTATCAGGCTTCTTAATATAAGAAACGTTGAAATCAAATGAATTATGCTTGTCAATACTGTAAGTAAGTTCACCCTGGATGCCGTTTTCTCCCTGAGATTGTGCCGAAACACTGTAGAGTGCTGGCAGCCTTGCCGATTCCTGCTTGGATAAAGGAGGAAGATAATCCATGATGCCATCAAGCAGCGTGGCATAAGGGGTGGTTTTCATAATAAATGAATTGATCTTTTTGTATTGCAGATTAAGTCCGAAACCATAAAATGAATAATTGGCACCGGCATAAAAAACATCTCCCGGCAGGTTTTCAAGATCCTGGTTGTTGTTTGGATCGGTTATAAACACGGCTTCCTTGGATTTTTTGGCATATTCTGTATACAAACTGAACCCTTTATAGGTCAATGTATTGTATAACGTCCCTGCATACATATTATACATAGGAACAAATCGTTGTGCATAAGGAAGGGCATTAATTTCATTGGCAAGCTGGTTCATGGTTGCCTGGTCAAGGGTCCTGTTGAGGAATCCGGCGCCCGTAAGTAACCCAACATTTCCAATTCCCCATATTTTTTCAGCATTGATTCCTTTCATAACCTGTGGCCATGTGGTAAAACGATATTTCTGCTGACCCGTAAAGGCTTTAATCATAAAGCTGTCATTCGGTGTGTATTGAACCCTGACACCCTGAACGGCATAATCGAGCCCGATCTGGCGGTTTTCCCAGGCCCTGAACAGGATACCACTGCCAAACTGATCATAGAAATCCCCTGCGGTGAATTCCCATTTGTCAATCTTTTTATCAATCTGGTAAAAACCAAGGCCTTGTGCCGTATAGGCAATGGAAGGATCGAGCAGGGGTGAATTGTTAAAAAGATCATACCGGGCAGTGAAAGTCCAACCTTCAATCCGGTAATTCAACGTGAACCATCCTTCAGCAGATGACTTTTCGTGAAGATACTGCGTAGTTGTTGTCCCGATCAGCGTATCCCTGTCATAAGTGGTACTGTTGATCTCGACATCCCCTGTAAGCTGACCCTTGTCCTGCGCCCGGAGTCCGGACACAAAACACATCAACACTAAAACTGGTAAAAACCTGTATATCATTGGATTTTTTAATTAACGATTAAACAATAACTTTACATAAAACAAAGGGTTTTCCATCTTCGCCCTGAGCTCTAAATCGGTAAACATATTCGTAAAAACATCCTGCAAAGCTTTGCTTGCATTGATGCGATTGACGACAAAATTAAACAACCATGGGTAAGTTGTCAACTTTTGCATTGTATGACTCAACTTTAATTCATTCCACAGCTTCTGATACATGATGGAATCGTATTCTGATAGGAATTCTTTGGAATAATCTTCGGCTTCAATAGCTTTCTTAGCCATCCTTGAAGCTACCAATCCGCTTACAACAGCGTTGCCCACTCCTTCTCCTGTAAAAGGATCTATAAGAGAAGCGGCATCACCGGTCAGGATATAGTTGTTACCACTCAATTGTCTTTTTTTGGATCCGAAAGGCAGTCCCCAACCGACGATATTTCCATCAAGTGTTGCATTGGCAAACCTTTTTTTCATCACCGGATGGTTTTCAAAAATGCTCAGCATTTCTTTCCGGAGGTTTACTTTTTTCTTTTTGATATCACGTGAAAGCATCCCCATACCCACGTTGGCAGCCCCACCAGGCAGTGGGAAAATCCAGAAATACCCCGGAAGCAATTCTTTCATAAAATGCAGCTCCAGGTAGTTCTGTTCATGCAATCCGCCTACATTATTATAATAAGCACGTATTCCACCACAATAGTGGTCATCGTCCTGCTCAAAACCCTGGAGTTTGCGTTTGACAACCGACCGGGCACCGTCAGACCCGATAACGAGCTTAGTTGCTATTTTTCTTTCGCTGCCATTATGATTTATCGTTAGGGTGACACCTCCATCAGTATCATATTCAGCATCTTTCAGTTCCGCGTTTTGCCATATTTCCGCATTTTTAGAGCCCTTCAACTGATTGAAAAGGAAATTATCGAAATCCATGCGCCTGGAAATAAAACCTATAGGGAGATTTCCTTTGGGTTTAGGGAATGCGATATCTACTCCTTTCCCATTGGGTGCTGTAAACTGGATCCCATTCGTCAGCAGTGTTTTGTCACGTTCTTTCCCAAAAGCTTCAACTTCATCCGGTTTAAGCCGGGCAATGATCTGGAGGGCTTTGCTGCTGATGGCATCTCCGCAAATCTTATCACGTGGAAATATATCTTTTTCCAATAACAGATGTTTAATGCCTTCATTTTCCAGAAACATGGAAACAGTGGCCCCGGCGGGACCTGCACCTGCTATTACAACGGGACAGTCGAATTCTCTCAAGGGGATAATTTAGCCTCAAAGATGCTATATTTTTTGGGAAAGTTAAAATGAGCAGATAGACTTTGATGGTCATGTGTTCATATTTACAATAAATGCAAACTTTCCATTGCAAGAAAATTTTAAAAAATATAAGATTTTTTTTTGTTTTTGACTGATACTCGTATATTTACCGTGCTAAACACATAATATAATCATCATGAAAAGTAAATCAAAACTGCTTTATTTTCTAAGCATCATTATCGTATTTATCCTATTCACCAATTGCGCCAAAAAAACATCATCACCTGCACCGGCTCCTGTAACGCCGCCAACAAGCCTTCAAATGACCATTTATGATGGCTCAGGCGCTACCATGAGAGTACCTTCTCCTGGTGCTTTGGTACAGTTATTTTTAACCAATCAGGACCGGATGAATAAAACCAACCCGGTAACGGGTTTGGTCGCTTCGAATGGGCAGGCAGTTGTTACTTTTACTAACCTTAAAGCCATTAATTATTTTTTTAATGCTTACAGCGCCGATATGATGAAATCGAATGCCACTACATTCAACCAGACGGATCCATTAACAGCCGGAATAGTAAATAAACTAAGCCCTGTTGTTAAGTAGATTATAGAAATAATATAGATAACAGCCTTTTGTCAGAAAGTAATCGCCTCATCCCTTCCCTTCTCCAAAGGAGAAGGACATAGGTATGCTAACAAAAATCTCAATCAGATCATTCCTTCATCTGCAAAGCTGTAATATCCTTCATTTGTGAAGATGATATGATCCAGCACGGCAATGTCAAGGTTTTTGCCTGCATCACAGATCCGTTTGGTCTGGTTTATATCATCCTGGCTGGGATTCTTATTTCCTGAAGGATGATTGTGACAGATAATGATGCTTGCAGAAAGTTCTTCGAGTGCCGGTTTAAAGATGATTTTATTATCTACCAGGGTGCCAGATACCCCTCCCTGGCTGATTTTGACATGGCGGGTAACCAAGTTAGCCCTGTTCAGTAAAAGTACATAGAATTCTTCGTGAGATTTATCTGCAAGCAAAGGGAAGAGATATTCATAGGCGTCTTTGCTGCCAGTTATCTTCTTCAATTCTGCTTTGTCAGAATATTTACGCCTGCGTCCAAGTTCAAGCGCAGCCATTATGGTTATCGCTTTGGCTTCGCCAATACCTTTAATGACACTAAACTGTTTTACAGTGAATTTAGCCAGTTTTTCAAGATCGTTCCCGGATTCTTTGAGGAGAATTTTGGCCAGATCAACAGCTGTTGTATCCCTGAAACCTGTACCAAGCAGAATAGCTATGAGTTCTGCATCAGTGAGTACATTAGCACCTTTGGCAATAAGTTTTTCTCTTGGGCGGTCCTCTTCCCGCCAGTTTTTGATGGTAATGAAGTTATTTTTATCCTCAGACATGTGAGGATACGGAATTAGGCGAGGTGGTTAACGTGTTTCGCCAGCTTGGATTTTTTGTTCGAGGCGTTATTTTTATGAATAACTCCTGTTTTAGCCAGCCTGTCTACCAATGAAGATACTCTGCGATACAATACCTGAGCCTCAGCCTTGTCAGTAGTTGTTCTTAATTTCTTTACCAGATTACGGGTCGTTTTCATCTGGTAACGGTTTCTTAACCTGCGTACTGCAATTTGCCTGATTCTCTTTATCGCTGAAGCGTGATGTGCCATCTTTAAAATTTTAGAGCCGCAAAAATAGGTAAATGTTTTAAATATTCCAACAGAGGACGATAAATATATACCCGGGAGTGGTTTTTACGATCCTGTTAATTGTTTAAGCTTATCAAACTGGGCAGGACTTCCCAGGATTATGAGTTTATCACCTGCATTATACATAGTTTGATCACCTGGATTGATGGTATATTTATCCCCTGTTTTCAATCCAATGATATTCACCCCGGTTTTCCCATGAATATCAAGTTCTTTAAGGGTTTTTCCTGCAAATTTTTCTCCTTTTTCGAAAAGATTGATTTCTTCAATATGAGGGTGAAATTCGCCTTGCCCGGCAATTAGATCAATAAATTCTTTGATATCCGGGTTTATGACCAGGCTGGCCATATGGGCCCCTCCTATTTTATAAGGCATGATAACATTAGCCGCTCCTGCCCTTTTCAGTTTGGGAATTGATGTACTATGAGTGGCGCGGCTTACAATTAAAAGGTTAGGATTCAGTTCTGAAGCAGTAAGGGTTACAAATACGTTATCGGCATCTTCCGGTAGCGTAGTGATCAAAGCGCGGGCATTTGCAATACCTGCCGCAATAAGGGCTTCGTTTGTTGTAGCGTCCATATCAACAAACATCTGGCCCTCGATACCCCGAAGCTCAGCAATAATTGATGCATGTTTTTCCACAATGACATAAGGAATATGGTTTCGGGTTAAAGTGGCACATGATTCCCTGCCTGTACGTCCAAAGCCACACACAATGACATGATTATTCATCTCGCTTATTTTTTTATTCATGTTTTTCGTCCGATAATAATTAAGAAAATCTGTTTGTATAAAAATAGATGTTACCAGTGTTAAAGTATAACCAACAATGCCCAGGTCGCATAAAATGATAATTATTGTAAATACCTGTCCTGCATTATCCAGAGGTTTCGGTACGCCATAGCCAACCGTTGACAATGTGATTACTGTCATAAAAAGCGCCTGGAGTAAACCATATCCTTCTATAATCATATATCCGGATGTTCCGATAACTATTACTCCTAAAAATATTATCAATGCCCTTAAAAGCTGTATTCTTTGTGCTTTAGTCATTTATTTTTCTTTCGAATCTTTTCGGTTTTTTTATTCTAACAATCGTAAACGAATTTCAGATTAGAAATTATTTCCGGTGTTGACAATAATCATAATTAATGTTGAACATATTCAGAATTTTATTTCATAAGAAAATGGCCTTATCTTTGCGTGATTAACCTCTTTATTACAGGAAACAAATATATTTCATGAAAAAAGTATTTATTCTATTATCATTTATTGCTTTGGCCATAGGTGTCAAAGCCCAGGATAGCGCGAAAATTCTTACCAAAAATGATATGCCTTCTATTAAGCTGAAGGATATGAACGGAAAAGAAGTTGATCTTCAGGAACTTGCAAAGCAAGGAAAACCTGTTATTCTTTCATTTTGGGCAACCTGGTGCTCACCATGTAAAAAAGAAATGGAGAATATCAATGAAGTTATAGATGACTGGCGTAAAAAATATAATGTGCAACTGGTGGCAGTATCTATTGATGATGCCCGTAATTCCATGAAAGTAAAACCCTTTATTGACGGCAAAAAATGGGACTATCTTGTTTTATTGGATATAAACCAGGATATGCAGAGAGCATTAAATATCCCTAATGTACCGTATACCATTCTATTGGACAAAACGGGCCATATCGTATACAGGCACGTAGGATACACGGAAGGGGACGAACAGGCCCTCGAAGCAAAACTCGCTTCGCTCCCTCGTTAAAAATTATCTGGATAGAAATTCGGAAGTCTGAAAAAATCTTCTAAATTTGCACCTCCTAAAATAGAAGATCGTTTCTATTATTAGAACCTGAGTTTAGCTCAGCTGGTTCAGAGCATCCCGATTTAGAATCGGGGGAGTCGTAGCCAGAGGCTATAAAAAAATATTGGGAGTTTAGCTCAGCTGGTTCAGAGCACCTGCCTTACAAGCAGGGGGTCATAGGTTCGAATCCTATAACTCCCACATTGAAAATCAAAGGGTTACATGTAAAAATTGTAACCCTTTTTTATTTGGTTTACATGGTGGTTTACACAAACTGATTTAACCAACTATTCTATGCTGAATATCCCTTTTTCAGTTTCTATGCCAATACAATGAGGGAGTAACAATTTATCATTCCTCATAAGCATATAACATTGTAAGCAGTAAGTCAATCTCAAAAGGGTATTTATGCAAACCTAAGCTTTTAGAACAGCCTGTGAGCAGCGAACCCTCTTTTTAGAATTAGAGGTGCAAATTTCAAACCCATAAAATCAAAGCTCCCCCCTGGACTTCGGTGCCGGGGTATGAGTGGTAGCCTTTGTGCGCCTATGCAGTAAGCCTGTATATTTCACAAAAAAATAAAAAAAATTTAATAAACAAGTCATTCCTTTTTAATCAGACAAGAACAGCATTGTTATGCGAATCCCTTCGCATAGCAGAACTGATGAATGAAAAAAAACTTTTATCTCCTATGAAAACACTTACCACTAATCCAGGACCGAAATGTCTATTAACAGGATAATTATTACTTATTTGGCAACATACCATATAATATAAGTCACAACCACTCTCATATTGCCGACTCCTTTCCCCGCTTCAAAGATGTCCTCAGAGTAGCATTTTTCGGTATTTCAGGGAGCATTTTTATTGCAATAAAACGAAACGTCGTAAAAAGGTCGTAAAGAAATAGTTTCAGATGACTCACTTTGTAGGTGAAACTATAAATAAACGACAAAGATGCAAAGGCTTCGCAGAGGACTCAAAGAAGTGACTATTTTGGCTTTCTAATTAAAAACTTTGTGCTCTTTGCGATACAATTGAGCCCTTTAGCCGTAAATTTTATGTTATTAATATATAAATATAAACATTTTTAAACAGGCATTATTTTTATCCTGCCTTGCTCAAATCATATATTCGTACAATAAGAAATTTTAATTAAAAAGCCCGGCTGAAAACAACCGGGCCTCTATCAAAGAAAGTGTGATAACGAATTATTGCTGAACAACTTTATTCACGTAGAGCTTATTATTTATCGTCATTTTAATGAAATATGTACCTGGCTTAGATCCATTGAAGATATAATTATGTTGCCCTGCGATTTGCCTTGTATTTTCAACAAACGCAACACGTTTCCCAGCTATATCAATTACTTCAATAGCAACTGAAGCGCTTTCGGTCAGGTTATAAATTACATTTGTTTGAGTCGCAAATGGGTTTGGGAAAACCTGAATTTTAACATTCTCAGATGTTACAGGATCTATGGCAGAAGCATTGACATTCACTGTGCTGGTAGTTGTACTGCTGCATCCGTTCGCATTTGTTACGGTAAGGGTAACTGTATAAGTGCCCGACTTGGCATATTGATGGTATTCAGCTTTTCCGCTACCAGTTGTGCTGTCACCAAAATCCCAATTATAAGTACTTCCTGTATTGTCAATTGCATCAAATATAACCCTGCTGAAGCCAATGCCAGTTGTATTAAATTTGCTCGAGTTGACAATCAAAACAGTAATTCCACCCTTTGCAACAGAACTACAACCATATGGTGAGGTGACTGACAATTGTACGCTGTAAGCCCCTGCCGTACTGTACGTATGGTTCACACTCGATACATTTGAACTTCCGCCATCACCGAATGTCCAGTTATAACTAAGGGCTGAGCCTGAACTTATATAGGACTGATTAGCAAACGCGACGGCACTCCCTGCACAAATGGTATTTGCAGCTGTGATAAATGCTGCAAAAGGCGTGGCATTTATAGTGATCCCTATTGTATCATTGGCTGTACAACCACCGGCATTAGTCGCAACCACTTCATATTTACCTGTTTGGGTTGGTTTAATACTATCTGTATTTGCTCCATTTATGATATTCCCATTCAGCATCCATTGATAAGTAGTGACACCTGTGCCAATAGAGCTGATCGTAAGTTTTGCACCCTGGCAAACAGAAGCGCTTGCAGGCCTTGTGATTTTTATTGAAGGAAGGGCAGCTGCTGTTACAGTCAATGCAGTAGAAGTGGCTGAGCATCCGTTCCCGTTAGTAGCTGTAACACTATAATTGCCTGATTGTTTCGCAGTGATGGTATCCTTCGTCGCTCCTGCCAAAGTCCCGCTGGTATTCGACCATTTATAAGTGTAAGAAGGATCATAATCAGTAACAAGTATTACACTTCCTCCCTGGCAGAAACTGGTATTCCCCAATGCAGTGACATTGGCTATTGGTAAAGAATTTACCGTTACGGCAATAGCTGATGACATATTTGAGCAACCTGTTGCAGTATTTACCATTTGTAGACTATAAGAGCCTGATGAAGTGGCTGTATAACTATTTGTGGTAGATCCGCTTATAGATGCTTTATTGTTATACCATTCATAATTAACCCCTGAAGTTGCAGTAGAACTTAATTGTACTGAACCGCCATTACAGAATGTAGTTGCCCCTGTTGCGCTGATTGACGGAGTTGGAAGCGGATTGACGGTAACACGTACTGAAGTTGAAGTATCACTGCAACCTGCCAGTGAGGTTATCTTAACCTGGTAAGTTCCGGATGCAGAAGCGGCGTATTTATATCCTGTCGCTCCTGTTATAAGAGAAGGAGAAGAAGTCAGGTTGCTCCATTGATAACTGTCATTCGAATCAAGCGTTGCAACCATAACCAGACTATCACCCTGGCAAAAAGCCGTAATACCTGATAATTTTACAATAGCAGTTGGTAATTGATTTACTTTTATGGTCAACAGGTTCGATTTTGCAGAACAGCCATTTGAATTTGTAACCAGTTCATAATACGTTCCTCCACCGAATGCAGAATAACCGGAATTGGTGGCGCCAGAAATTGCATTGCCATTTAAAAACCACTGATACGTGTTTCCAGACACTGGACCTGAAAGAGTAAGAGAGGCACTATTTCCGGCACAAACAGCAGAGCTGCTTGCAGATATATTTGCACCTGGCAAAGCATTCACTTTCACAGTAACGCTATTAGAACTTACACATCCTGCTGCATTGGTTTCATTGACTGTATATACCGTGGTTGAAGATGGATTCACTGTGTTGTTTGCAGTAGTAGAATTAAAGCCGGATGGGTTACTCGACCATAAATAGGTGCTTCCTGAAACAGCCGCCGCTCCGATGGTAGCGGATTGACCTGCACATGTGGTTGCGTTAGTACCGGCATTTGCAGCAGGAAGTGCATTCACTGTAACAAGAACTGAATTGCTCTTGGTACAGCCCGTCGCAGTTATGCTCTCAACAAGTACATAGGTTGTATTGGCAGTCGGATTGACACTTGGGCTGGAAGAAGTTGAACTGTATCCTGAAGGGATACTTGTCCATGAATAAGTGTCTCCCAAAACTGCACTTGCGCCAATAGCAGTGGACGAACCGGAGCATATTGTTGATGCTGAACCCGTGGCAGCCCCTGGAAGCGAATTAACAGTAACTGTTATTGAATTGCTATTTGAACATCCGGTTGAAGTTACTTTTTCAGTAATCGTATAAGATGTTGTAGACGTAGGGCTAACTGATGGATTTGAGGATGTGGAATTTAAACCAGATGGACTGCTTACCCATGAATATGTATTCCCTGAAATTGCCGTAGAACCAATTTTTATAGAGAAACCACTACAGATTGAGGCGTTTGTACCTGCATTAGCTGATGGTAAAGGATTCACAGTAACAACAACAGAATTCGTATTTGAACAACCAGTAACAGGGTTAGATTCAGTTAAAATATAAGTAGTAGTTCCACTTGGGTTTACAGATGCCGATGAAACAGTTGAAGAGTATCCTGCAGGGAGGCTTGTCCAGGAATAAGAATCACCTGAAACAGCAGTTGCCCCTATTGAACCCGATGTACTGGCGCATATGGATGAACTTGACCCGGCATTAGCCACAGGTACTGGGTTTACCGTAATCTTTACTGATTTAGTAGTAGTACAACTGCCGGAAACTGATTCTGTCAAAGTATAAGTTGACGTTGAAGAAGGACTGACCGTCGGATTTGAGACCGTTGATGTGAATCCTCCGGTACCAGTCCAGGAATAAGAATTACCGGTAACGGCTGTACCACCTATTTTTAAAGAGTTACCTACACAAATGGTTGAATTGGGGCCGGTATATGCGGACGGTGCAGGATTTACATAAATTCTAACGGTATCTGATTTTTTACATCCTGTTGCAGTAATGGTTTCAGTCAAGGTGTAAGTTGCAGTAGTATCAGGAGTAATTGTTGGGTTTGATGAAGTGGAGCTGTACCCGCCCAAAGAACTGATCCATGAATATGTATCACCAGAAACCGAAGTGGCACCGATAGATACAGGAGTTCCTGGACAAACAGCCTGGTTTGATGCAACTGCTGCAGAAGGAACAGGATTTACTGTGATTGTAATAGTATTGGATTTAGAACAACCGTTTGAATTGATTTCAGTAATCGTGTAGGTTGCTGTTGTCGATGGAGAAACAGATGGGTTAGAAACCGTGGAACTGAAACCTGAAATGGTGCTGGCCCATGAATAAGTACTTCCTGTCACTTTTGTCGCTCCGATTGAAACCGTAGTCCCGGCACAAATTGTTAATGGAGATGAAACTGCCGCCGCAGGAAGTGCATTCACTGTTATTGTAACAGAATTTGAATTAACACAATTATTTGAATTGGTTTCGGTGAGTGTGTAAGTAGCCGTGCTCGCTGGAGAAACCGACGGGTTTGATGCGGTTGAACTATAACCGGATATCGTACTTGACCATGCATAGCTGCTGCCTGTTACTGCCGCGGCACCAATAGATATTGAAGTACCGGCGCATATGGCAGTATTTGAAATAACCGATGCAGCCGGAAGCGGGTTGACAGTAATAGTTACGGAATTTGAATTTGAACATCCGCTTGAATTGATTTCTGTAACAGTATATGTGGCTGTTGTTGCAGGAGAAACAGATGGGTTCGAAACCGTTGAACTAAATCCGGAAATAGTACTGGTCCATGAATAAGTGCTGCCTGAAACCGCCGCAGCACCAATTGTAAATGCAGGAACGCCCGCGCAAATAGTTGATGGTGACCCGGCAGCAGCTGCAGGAAGTGCATTAACTGTTATAGTTACAGAATTTGATTTTTTACACCCATTTGAATTTGTCTCTGTTAAAGTATATGTTGCTGTACTTGACGGCGAAACTGAAGGGTTTGAAACAGTTGAACTATAGCCTGATATCGTGCTTACCCAAGCATAACTGCTGCCAGATACTGCCCCTGCCCCAATTGAAATAAATGAACCTGCACAAATGGCAGTACTGGATATAACTGAGGCCGTTGGCAATGCATTCACCGTAATTTTGACAGAGTTAGAATCAGAACAACCATTCGAGCCGGTTTCTGTAACTGTATAAGTTGTCGTTGTTGTTGGCGATACGGAAGGATTTGATACTGTGGAGCTAAAACCTCCGGTAGAACTTGACCAGGAATAAGTGCTGCCCGATACGGATGCTGCACCAATGGTGAAGGCCGGAACGCCTACGCAAATGGTTGATGGAGAACCCGCAGCAGCAGCAGGCAATGGCTTGGTTGTAATGGTAACTGAATTTGAATTAGAACACCCGTTGGAATTTGTTTCTGTAACAGTATAGGTTGTATTTGAGGTAGGAGATACGGAAGGATTTGATAAGGTAGAACTATAACCTCCTGCAGAGCTCACCCATGAATATGTACTGCCTGAAACCGGAGAAGCACCTATAGAAACTGAGGTTCCGGAACAAACCGTTGATGGCGAAGCAACAGCGGCTGCCGGCAGTGCATTTACTACAATATTTGATTTTGCCGTATCATTTAGCGCTACAGAATCAACTTGTCCATTTGGAGCATAAGTCCAGGCTTTAATGGTGTCTTTCCCTACTGAAAATGTATAATTTCCAACAGTAACAACGGCCTTACCTGCAGAAGCAATGGTACCTGTCCAACTGTATGGGGTTTGGGTAACACGGTTTATCGTCCACCCGATACTCGCTGAAGTCAGGTTCTGGTTACCATAATTCCGGAGAAGTACTTTAATAGGTTGCAGACCTGCACATGCAGACGTATTTGGTGCCTGAATGTTATAAACCCCTGCATCCACAGCATTATAAGTTGAGGCGGTATCAAAAACACCCAGCTGATATTGAGTACCGGAAGCCATAACTATATTTCCGGAACTAAGGTTATATAATGTTCCCGAAATTTTGTTATCAGAAGCTGCTGCTTGTGAGGGTATCCAGGTAGCATAGGCGTTCGTTCTTGATGCAATAAAGGAATAAGCATCGACGAAATGTGAGCCTGTCAGATCTTTAGAATCATCCCACTGAGGTGTGATTATTGAAGTAGTCGACGATGATGAAGTTATGTTCCATTTTCTATTTACAGAATGATCTGTTCCTGCTATATTGTTTGAGTTTGTTAACGTATTGGTGACAAAAACATCAAATGTTGCTGTACTGCTTGTTGTTTTGACTTTCAAGGGGTTATAGTCAGTTAGTCCCACTGGGAAATTTACCCCTCCGGTTCCTGCGTTCATTTCAAGTACGCCTGTTCCATTGGTCACAACATAATTTGACGCAGTTGCACCAATAATTGTTCCCGTAGTACCATTAATAGTTAACTTATTGGCTCCAAGAGTAAGAGTTCCTGAGGTAAAAGTTAATGAATCTGTTATCGATGCCGGAGCAGATAAGGTAAGGCCACTTGAGTTGTTAATAGTAAGATCAAGTGCAGTTGAAGGAAAACCATTCCCGGTTACCTGTGCTGAAGATCCATTATAGATATAGTGAGCGCCTTTACGGTAAAACCTGCTGAAGGTCTGGATATTTCCGGATGCGGCGAATCGGGTTATACCATTCGGACTGCCTATTTGAATTGTCCCGCCATTATTAAGGTCGAACGTACCATACGATCCTTGAGGGGAGGAAATGATATAGGATCCGCATATAAGGGTCCCGCCATTCATAACTGTAAGGGTACCATTCAATGTGATATTGCCTCCGAGTGTTGCAATTACACCATTTGCAATTGTTATATCATTATAATTGCCGGCAGCTATAGTAGTTCCATTTGCCGGAGTATAGCTGTAATTGGAAATAGCATTAGTCTGAGTGGGAGCCCAGGTAATTCCTCTATAAACATAATCTGATCCCGACCTGGCAATCGTTACAGCTGAAGTCACATTTATGGTAGCATTAAAGGCTGCTCCATCAGTAAATTTCACGATACTGTCATTTCCAGTTGAGGCGAAGCCTGCACATATGGCATATATATCAATAGTGCCTGAAGTATTCATGGCTGCTACAATACTTGCCACACCGGCAGGATTAACGGGATAGTAGCCTTCATTGGTCCAGGTCCCTGCAATATTTGCAAATTTATAAATCCCGTACGGAGTGGTGCTCAAACTTGTAACATACATTAGCTCTGGTCCGGCTATTGTAGTATCTACATCAAGCATTACAAAATCATAAGGGTCAGGAGACCCACCTGCGCCTGCGGAACCAACCACTGCAGGTGTAATTAAAGTGGGTGTGGCAGCCCCTGTTGGCTTGCCTGTTCCCAGCTTGTAAACACCGGTTCCACCTGAAGCAGTTGAATAATACACTTGATCTTTAAATACATTAATACACCTGGTATTTGTAACAGTGTTAGCGGTAAGAAGAGACCCGGCACCACTTGAGGTTCCATTTAATACGGAAGTATAACGGACTGCAGAGGTGTCACCTTTATTAGTAGCTCCATTTACACCCGTAGCCCAGATACCAACACCGTCGGAGGCGGCACAACGCATTGCACCTTTATAGAAAGCTGCTGAAGCAGTATTGGGAAACCATGTAGGCATTGTTACATTCTCATTAACATCAACCATTCCTACCATACGGTTTGGGCCGTTTCCTGTAGCTTCACTTGCGATACTGGCAACGCCAGCAGCCGTATCATATCCTACAAGTAAAAGGTGGCGGCCATCACCGCTTAAAGTTAATTTCCCTTCGGATGTTGCACTTCCGGATTCAACCATCCTTGTTCCGGGTGTATTTCCAGAATTATTGATGGTAAAAGAATCAATCTTAGTCCCGGTTGTCGATACCTGAATCAGCTCGATAGCTGATCCACTGCTTGTGAGAGTAGCTGTTCCTGTCCCCACCCTCTCTACAATCAGGTTACCGCTTTTGTATTGCGCGTTATATCCAGATGTACTGTCTATAACACCGATAAGATAGGAAGTGGAACCTGTCATGGCAATGTTGCCTGAAGTAAGGTCATACAGGGTTCCAGAGACATTTGTCGCAGAAGTAACGCTTTGAGACTTTAGCCAGGGATTATTATTGATAGAAGATCTTGATACAACTGATATGTACTGATTCAGGAAAGTGGAACCTGCCAGGTCTTTTGAATTATCCCACTGTGGGGTAATATCAATAGTGGTAGAAGATTGTGGAGTAATACTCCAGGTTCTATTCACCGCATGGTTTGTCAGGGCAACATTGACCGGGTTGGTTATGGTATTGGAGACCGATGCATCAATAGTTGCTGTGCCGCTGGTTGTTGCAATTTTGACAGGGTTGTAATCAGTCACACCGAGTGGAAAAGATAAACCACTTGTTCCAAGGGTCATTTCAACAGCACCGGTTCCGGTTGTAGCAATATAATTTGAAGTGCCGGCACCTATTATGGTTCCGGTTGATGAATTGATCGTCAGCTTATTATTGCCAATGCTAAGGGTTCCTGACGTTAATGTTAATGAATCGGTAACAGATAAAGGATTGGTTAAAGTAAGACCATTGGAATTGTTAACCGTTAAGTCAAGAACAGTTGAAGGGAGTCCTGTTCCCGTGAATTGTGCAACACTGCCATTATAAATATAGTGAGCACCCGGACTATAAAAACGACTGAATGTTTGAATACTTCCTAATGGTGTAAAATTAGTGATCCCACTGTCATCAGCTGTTATAAGTGTTCCACCACTTTGTAAATAGAATGTGCCATAAGAACCTTTTGGGGAAAAAACAAAATAATTTCCGCAGTTAAGGGTGCCGCCGTTTAACACATTCAGAGTACCGTTTATATAAATATTGCCCGTTAAAGTTGCTGTTACCCCACTCGGGATGGTAAGGTCCCCATAGTTTCCACCAGCCAAGTTGCCGCTGGATGATATGGTAGTGGCATAGTTTGAAGCAGAAATAGCGCTTGTTTGTGATGGCGCCCACGAAATTCCAGTAAACTCATAATTAGTCCCTGCTGAAAGGATCGTTGTTGGTGTACCACTTAAAGAAACTGCCGTAAGGGCACCAACATCTGTACATTTTATTATTGAATTGGCGGTTTTGTTCCCTTCACCAATAACCACATATATATCAATGCCACCAGTTGAATTCATATCTGCCGCTATATAACCACCGGCACCGGCTGCGGTTGTAGATGATATAACAGCTGTCCCGGCTAATGCCCAGGCACTCGAGCTTGTACTCCAGTAATATTTATGAAGAAGGCCGGTTTTGCCATCATCTGCTGTATACATTACATCAGGATGACCAGGATTTGCATTTGTGACATTAAGATAGACTGCACTGAGTACAGCGTAAGTACCACCAACTGCGGTTGCAGTTTGACCTGAAGTAGTTGGTTTACCGGTACCCATCTGAAATGTTCCACCGGAACCACCAGATTGTGTGACATATAATTGATCCTTGAAAACGCCAATGCCACAAGTTACTGTAAATGCAGAACCAGATGATGTCAGAAGCGTATTCGGACTTGCTGCGCCCCCACTCGTAACGGTTGAGATATGAACACCACTACTTGTCGCTGCATCATTTCCCGAAACCCATATATAGCTCCCATCAAAATATGCGGCTTTTATATTGTTTGCGGTATAACCATCGGAACTGGCGCCGCTGTTGGTAAAATAAGTTGCAACTTTCGGTGTTGGCGAACTTCCCTGGGTTAAAAAACCTACCTCACGATTTACCGTACTTGAAGTAACACTAGCTGCGCCAATCGCTTCATTGTATCCAACAAATACCAGTGTAGTACCGTCAGCACTCAGGGTTAAGCATCCGGCTGTACCTGCTGAGCCGCTTTCTGAAAAGACGGAAGTATTAGCGCTCACTGATTGAGCAACTGCCCCGGTTGTTGGTGAGAATTCTACAAAATTAATTGGAGAAGCGGCACTTGACAATGTCGTTGAGCCCCCGAATCCAACTTGTTCTACAACCAGATTTCCCGGTGTAAATGCGCTTTGTGCCTTGAGCAATGAAGGCAAGGTTAAACTCAGAAAGAAAAGGGTCATTAAAATTCCCGCCTTGCCGTATTTCTGGCTTTTTGTAAATGTCGAATCCCTCATAATTTTGTAATTTATTTATTAATTGATTTGAAAATAGATAGAGCCATCCCGAATCACAGCCGATCTGTCAAGGCGGGACGAAAAGTAATTTTATTCCAGACACGAAGGTCAGTCATCAATATTGCATCAACAAGGCGGGATGTTTATCAAATAATTAATGAATGCTCTTTAAATTATTTTAATATTAAGAATCGAACTACTCAAAACAAATTGCAAAATATAATAACCCCGTAACTTTTATCTCATCCAACGGTCTAACACAAAATCCCGCTTAAATATATCTAAAACTTAATATGTTTTATTTGGAAACGAGACCGAACGGGGTAAATTTTGCATCAAACTAATTAACATTATTTTGAAAATCTACAGAAAGAAAAATATATTATATTTAATTGGGATTCTTTTCTTTATATCCTTTATTTTTATTTTTGCCGGTAAAATTATCCCTGGAATTAACAATGAAGATTCAGCTTACGAGATAGAAAGTTGTGGCGTTGAGCGTTGGGCCGTTAAAGTATTTAACGACGCGGATGCTTCAAGTATCAATATTACCCCTATAAACACAACAATTGACAGTCTTGTCCACATGAAAACACCATTCCCGGACCCGAATATGGCAAGGCAGCCTATAGAAAAACAGGTTTATACCATTCACTGTCTTCTTAATCAGATAAAACTGGAATCTGATGGCGATTATCATTTAACGGTGAGTGATAGCCAGGGAAATTCAATGATTACAGAAATACCTGACCCTACCTGTCCTTCCACAACGAGTTCCATATATTTTGGCAACCTGATACAATGCAGGCAATTTATAGATAAAAATTACACTGTTACAGGATCATTTCAGAACGTGAATAAAAGAGTAATTATCAGCGGAGTAGCTTTTGTTGACCCGCCTCATGGACAAACAGATGCTGCTCCCAATAATATCGAGTTACATTCCATCCTAAATATTGAATTTGAACCGGTTCATTCTTCAGACATTGCAGAAAGCAAGATCGGAGCAATGCAAATTTCTGTATTCCCGAATCCATTTAATACTGAAACTGAATTCAATTTAGATGCAAACGGTCTATTATATCATGAAGGCATATTGAAAATTTTTGACCTCAGTGGAGAAGAAGTACGGTCTATAATCTGGCCCATGAATGCAAAAAGGATAACTCTGCAACGCGACGACTTGCCAAAAGGCATTTATTTTTATCAGTTGAATGAAAGTGGAAATATTGTTGCGACGGGAAAAATAATGGCTCTATAAGTAATTAGAAACTTCAGAAAAAACATTTCTTATTTGCCTGAAAGCCAACGGCTCTCTTCATCGCTTAACTTTTTTGTCGTTTCAGGAGCAAGTATTGTTCTGTCAAATTCATTAATGGTTGGCTTACCTGCATTAACCCATGCAGTGTACCAGAAGCTACCTACTTCTACTATTGCCTTGCGCATTTTTCTTTCCACCATTCCGTTCAATAAAGAATTGTAAGCCCTCGCATATCGCTCTGAAACAATCTGTATTTTTACGGTATCATTTTTCGTGATCATTATGTATTTTTTATCAATTGGGAAAGTATCTTCCATTTTACACTGAAGGGATAAAACGCTATCTTTTTCAGAGTAGCTTTCCCTGAGTATTTTCCAGGATTCAGCCAATGGGTCAGCAATATAACTTGCTTTTCCTGCATATAGATTGTATTTATCCCCCATGATTTCAGGAATACGAGATTCCCATAAACCGTGGATACCCTTTTGACCCGTAAGCTGGCCGTCATAATTTATACTGGTATGCAACGGCACATGGGCATCTCCAATATAATGTCCTAAATCAGCCGATATTGAAAGTGCAATCTCAATTTTATAGTCCCTGAATGCCTGGGTCAATTGTGTCATTAAAGAATCAATATACCAGGGATTTATTCCATATTTCATAAGAGTATCGGCCTTGTATTTTTTGGAAGCATCTTTCCAAAGTTTCGGCAAACTGTCAAAGGGCGCATTACCATATATTTCTGCATCAATATAATGTCTTACACCTTCATTTTTACTCAGGTTCCTGCGCAGATCCGGATCTACTGCATGATCAGTAATAAAGTCTATATGCTTTTCATAAAAAGACTTTAAAGGATCAGGTAATGTAAAGACTGCTAACCTGTTTATCTTATGGTGTCCCCAGAATCCCCATGCGTGCAAAGTGATGACTGAGCCGATAAAAAACAGGAAGGCAACGGATAACACAATAGTTATTTTTTTCATGGAAAATGTTTATTTCAAATTAAGATCAGTAGTAAGCTCAAACCGAAGTATCCTGCCATTACCGGCATCAGCGACATAAACTATTTTGTTATAATAGGCCACAGCCATTGGATGATCAAAATGTGTAAAGTCACCACCAAGTCCCCCGAATGAAACTTTGATATTTTTGGTTGAACCATAACCAGGTGGGGGTGTAACGCCTTCAAACCCTTGCCCATTAAACTGGTATAAAGAATCTTTATATGCATCAACCACCCAAACATAATTGGTTCCGTCTCCTGCAATAGTTACTCCCGTAGGTTCTACAAATTTGTTTGGTGTATATAGAAATCCACTTGCTTTTGTAGTATCACCTACCGGGTAATAGACAAGTTTGTATGAAACACCAAACATGGGGTCTACCGCTTTATTAATTTCCTGTACTTCAAGCGGAAAACCGGGTTGCACCGAAGTAAATATAAAATCTCCACTTGTGTTTACGCTGTTGCTTTGAGGTGGCTGGGCGCGTGTCACAATTCCATATGGTTTTTTGAAATAGTTTGTGTATTGAGCATTATTTGACCCGGTGACATAAATCGGTGACTCAAATACATCTGAAGCGGAAAACTGGATCACTGCATCATCAGGCCCACCAAACTGGGTTTGCGAATTAGATGGCCCCGTCCGGGTCACATAATAACTATTGTCGGCCATCACGCCAATATGTTTAAAACTTGTCTGGGTATCAAGGTCTTTCAAACCCGTTGTAAAATAGAATGGATGTACTGTCTTATTGATGATCACCGCATTTTGCAGCCCATAGCCCTGGGCATTATCAAGTTTAAGCCGGTATATAGTACTCAGTGTAAACTTTTTAGCATTAATGATCGTATCCATTGTTCCAATGGCGAGAAGATTCAAATGTCTGTCCTGGGCAACACTTGTAAGGCCGGGTATACTAAATGAAGACATTGGAGTTCCTGATATATCATAACTGTATATTTTTTGAGCACCTGCATCTGCAACATATATGAGTTGGTCCCAGCCCACGATGACATCCGTAGGATACTGAAGGCCTTTAATACCCGGTTGCAACGGAACATAAGCCACGGGCTTATTGCTGTAATTGGGTGGTGGGAGAAAATCCAGGTTTGTTTTTTTGCCGAAAAAATTGTTGCATGACGAAAAAACGAAAATCAATACAGCCATACATCCAATAAGTTTTAACCTGTTTTTCATTTTTTATCCTCCCTCGTTTTATTGTTGATATACAATGAAAGGCCCAGAGTATTTACCACCTGCAAAGTATTGCTTGTTGAAACGGAGTAATCAATGTGTAAAGGATTCTTTCCCAGATGTGTTATAAGGCCAACCCCGGCAGCCGGGAAGTTCTGATCTTTCACATTGATCTTGTACCCGAGACGCAAAAACAGGATTTTGTAATAGTTATACTCGAGCCCCATCGAAATATTTTCAGCATCATCATTTGGATGGTTGAGTTGAACGATCACCGTAAGCTTTTTAAGCTCGGTCTTGTAAGGTACAAAAGATATCCCCATTTTAAATTCTCCTGAAACCGGATAGTTATCAATGGTTTCGGCACTTGTTGGGATAAAAGTTGTTTGAGGAAGAGTGCCTCCCAAAGTAGAATTTGGACCAAAATTCTTAAGCATCACAGCGAAACGAAGATCCTTAAAATCAGTTTTGTATAAAAAACCCAGGTCTACTGCAAGCGTATTGGCATAAAATTCTGCCAATTGCTCCCTTATGTATTTGGCTCCGACACCGATGCTGAAATAATCTGAAAGAACTTTTGCATAGCTGACTCCAAGTGCAACGTTTGAAGAACTTACATAGTCACCAGTGCCCTGTGGTTGGTAAACAGTCGTTTTTTCTATTTCACCAGAATAAAGGTCAATGACCGAAATACCAAGCGCTGCATTATTTTTAAAAGGTAAAACGATTGAAGCGTATGAATTCAAAATTCCTGCCGGCATTACCCTGTCAGAAATTGCGATCGTTTTTGAGTCAAGTTCCGTCATTGTCGCCGGGTTCCATTGTGGGCTATATCCATCACCGGATAAACTGATCTGCGAACCGCCCATTGCTTCGGCCCTGGGATCCACTTCAAGTTTAAGAAATGTTAGTGCGGAAATTCCAGCCCTCTCTGCACCAAGCAAGGGGAATAATTGCGCTTTTGCATTTTTTGCCGCTACAACGCAAACCAACAATAGCAATATGGCTTTCAGCTTCATTCTTTAAAATTTAAAGGCAATGCCATAAAGGATTTGACGTGGTGGCAGATATCGGCTCGGATCTGTTGGGGGTAATCCAGTTGAATTGGGATTGAGGTATCTTGGATCAATCTGGTCATATGGTACGGGATCACCATTCTGGTAAGCTCTGCCTGTCACAGGATCAATGATTTCTGCGTTTTGATTGTTAAATATATTTCTCACTTCCACGCTGAATGACATGAAGTTGTTTTTACCAACCCTTATATCTTTTGTTATTTTTAGATCTGTCCAGAACCATGGAGTTCCTATGTCGGCATATGGTTGTGATTGTATTTCTTCGTACATCATCCTTCCAAACTGATCGGTTCCGGTTGCCTGGTAAGGAGTATAGCGTATCCCCGCCTGGAAATGCGAATTAAGAAAAAAGTGAATATTTCTGAAAGCTTTGTAACGTGGACCAACTCGATTGCTGTCAAGTATATAGATCAAAGAAAATTTTAGATCATAAGGCCTGTCCCAGGCGAGGTATTGTTCTTTAGAAGTGCTTACAAATCCATTTTCTTCAATTTGTAAAACAGATTCAAGCGCTGAATTTGATTTCCCTGTCGCGATCTGGTAAGCGCCGTTAAACACAGCAGTAAGTGATTTCCCGATTCTTCTTGAAACCGTGAGCTCAACGCCCCTGATGCGGGCATAATCCTGGTTGATATAAAATGTTCTTTCCGTAAGATGACCGGTTTGGTCTGGTACCTGTGCGGTTTTAGCAACTATATAATCGAATTTGTCATTATAGAATGCAACTAATGAGAAGGCAAAATCTCTGTTTATCTGCGATTTAAGTCCTAATTCATAAGAAACAGTTACTTCAGGGTTAAGGTCTGGATTACCTAGATTTGACAGAAAAGACTGGTCCTGGTAAACAGGATTAAGCCCGGCATAAATAAAGCGTGGATGTGGCAATTCCATACTATGTCCATAGTTGAAATAAAGAACGTTGTTTTCTGTGACGGGAAAAGATACTCTTATCTTGGGAAGAAGCCGGCTTTTCCATCTTAGGCCAAGGACATCAACAGTATGAGCCAGGTATGATTCGCGAACAGCCGTAAGAATTGGCGAATTAGGATTATTAATTGCCTCATCAACATAAGACCCGGCAGCCCAGTAATTATATCTCAAACCTATGGTAGCCAATATCCCTTTATAGGTGATCAGATCCTGGGCATACAAACCTCCCTGCACCGGTTTTACATGCCATATGTCACTTGTGGCACCCACACTGCTTGACGGGGTTAATACAGAATCGTTTACTCTAACTGGCGCGCCTATCCACGGCGAAGTGATATCAACCCACTGGTATTCTTCCTGGGTATGATCAAGCCCGAAAGTAAAATAATGAACCGGGTTTTTAGGGATATAATCGAACTTTAGTTTGATACCATTATTGTTAACGTAATGGTCATGCCATGTCGTGGAAATACCACCATTATTATAAAGACCCGGACCCGGGTTCACATAAACAAAACTGTCTTTTGGGTTATAGAGTGTTACAGGGTTTTTCACGATTGAAGCCGGGTCGTAAATTTTATCGGCTGACGGATCTCTGAAGGGTCGGCCATTGGCATCTGCACGACTATTGGTAAATAATCTTGACAAAGACGCTTCCATATGCCAGCGGGTGTTCAGGTTCCGGGTATAATTCAGCACCGTGAGGTTGTCCTGATTGGTATAGGTTGTTGCATTGTCGGGTTCAAGAGAAAAAGCATATTGAAATCCCGGGGTCACCTGCTGGTTTTCACCTACTATCTGCAAGGCCCTCGTATTCTGACTAATGGATAGACTATGAACATTTGTTAAAGTAAGTTTTTGTCCATCTCCAATTTGCCAGGCGATCTTTGCAGTTTGCGTCCAGGAATTATCTTCTCTCGGCGCCCAGAATCCTGGATCGGATGGAAAAAGAGAACTGTATAAATGATCTGCTACAACTCCATAATAATCATCTGATGCAAAACCATTGGCACTCAAAAATATCGAGACCTTATTTTTGGTACCGGGCATAGGGGTTCCAAGAGCTATATTGAAAATATCCGTATTCCATGCCGTCGGACTTTGAATTTCTCCCAAATTATCTCTTTGCCATCCGCCTGTTATATAAAACTTATCTCCACCTTCTTTGATATTTGTGGCGATGACCCCAGAAGTTGCATAGCCATATTCAGCATCAATACCACCGGTTGTAACCGTCACATTATCAATAGCATTTGAGGCTACGTCTACACCGAATCCGGTACCCGCCAAAGGATCTTTTGCACTCACGCCGTCTATTACATATTCCGTTTCATAAACCCTGCCTCCCCGAATTTGAATCCCATCAGGGTTTTGGCTAACGCCATTCATATTACCTACCAGTTCCTGTACATTTCTGGTATTCATTTCCTTAATATCTTCTTTACCTACTTTGGCTTCACTTTTCGCAGATTCAAGATTAATCAGGTTATTTTCTCCTACAATTTCTACTGTATTCAACTCATTTGATGATTCCGATAAAGGTATATTCAGTGTTTTTGTTCCCGCCGGTATTTTTACACCATTTACAATTTTATCTGTATAGCCCAAGCATCTGATTTTTATGGAATAGTCTTCTGGCTTTATGTCTTTAATTTCATAATTGCCATTTACATCTGAGGCAGCACCTTTGTATGTTCCAATCAAAACCACAGAAGCACCTGGAATTTCTTCCTTGGTTTTTGAATCCGTTATTTTCCCTTTCAGGATTCCTGTCTGGCCGAAACAGGTAATGGAAATCAAAAGCAAAACAACTGTTATGATAAGCGCAGTCTTAAGCCTGGGATTATTTCGACTGTCACTGTAAATATATCTACCAGTTGAATTCATGAAGCAGCATTTTGTTAAATAAATCATTCAGGGCTGACGGCTTACCATTCAAAAGGCTCAGATCAATGGCCCAGAAAATCTGGTTTGTTTGCCCGTTGGTATTCACCGTTTTGGCACATATGGTATTAGGGCCTTTCCAGTTGCCGATACGTTTAATATTAGCAGTGTACATAACTTTTGCACCGGCTTTAAAATATACCGGTTCAAAGCCTAAAATAAATGTCGAATTTTCCAATGGCTGATAGCCTGCTGCATTTACCGGATCAGGTGTGGCCAGACTATCCATATAAAATCTCGCCTGGCCGGGAGAAGATGAAATACTGTCAGCCGGGCTGAAATTATAAATAGCAGAATTAGGATCCATATTTACAGGTAATGGAATGGATACAAGCAGCTTGCCGCCCTTATTAATATATTGGGTTATGGCATTTGATGCACTTTCCAGAACCAGTTTGCCATTTGTAGTCAGGCCATCTGTGTAAATAAAAACTTTGTTGTACAAGGCAAGTAAAAAGTCAAGGGTTGGATCCCAATACTGTGGCACGTATTTTTGCCCATTTTCTTCGTAATTGATATAATCATATTTGCCATATACAGAGCCTACAATTGACTTTAATGGATCCGTATTTGGGTCAAGTGATGAATTTGCATTAATAAGCAAGAGGTCGCTCGATTTATTTTTCACATAAAAAGAACCGGTTGAATCAATAGGGCTATAAGCACCTCCTTTATCTTTGGCTTTGATATATAATTTATTCTTCCCGTTCAGGAACAGCCCGTCTATCTGATTGGATAGCAAAACAGGGGTCTGATTTTTATAAACATTGGCATTCATTGTGCCAATGCCACTCACGTTTGTCGGATAAATTGTTACAAAATTTATTGAAGGATTCAAGGGATACCAATGCCCGTTATTTATTTTAATAAATACTGAATCGATTGTCGAATCACCATCCGGGTCATGGGATGTCCAATCCACTGAAAATATAGTCCATACGCTGTCTGGTATTGGTTTGACTTTATCAAAAGTAGCAACAGGAGGGCTATTTTTCAATGGGATAACCAATTTTGGAGGGGTTGGATCTTTTTGCCCGTAATTGTCTATTGCCCTTACATATAAAGTGATATCAGTGGAATCATTCCCGTTTGGCAAGGCAAATAAAAATGTACTGTCAGCACTTTTTGTGTAATGCCAATTTATCTTATCGAAGCTTATTTCGAACCCGGTAACATATCCTGATGAACTATAACCGGTCCAATATGCTGTAAAATTTGTACCCAGTCTTAAAGTTCCTTTCAGGTTAATTTTGTCCAGGAATATTTTGGTATGCGGCGGAGCGGGAATTACCGGTTCGTTTTTCTTGCATGAAAAAAAAATCATTCCAATGACCGCATATAATATGAGAGTTCTGCAATTCATAAAAAAAGGGCGGAGCAAAATGCCCCGCCCTGAAAAAGAATATTATTTGCTGATTAAAAGTTTGGCCTCGCCAGTAGTACCATTTGACGATGTGAGCGTAAGGATATAAGCTCCCGGTTTAATATTAAGGTTTAAATCATATGCTGGCTCTGAACTATTTATGATTCCTGAATATACATTCCTACCTGCCAGGTCATAAACATGAACAGCAACTTGCTCATTATTTTGATATCCATTCATCTCAATATGGATCAGACCATTACTTGGATTTGGATAAATCTGAACTTTGCCATCAGATAAATTGATATTTTCAATACCGGCCACAGGATTATTAATGTTGTAAACATCTGCATTGGTCCTTGGCAGCAATTTGTAGTTGCTGAAATTATAGAACATAATTCCAGTAATACTGTCCATATTATCTCCGACTTCTATGACTCTCCAGCTCTTAACTTTAAGATTTTTTGACAAAGAGCTATCGTTGATATAAGAGAAATCCTCTGAAGAAGGATCTCCGGAACTGTAGTTTCCTGCAGTTACACGATTCCCAATCAATGGTTTAGTAACATTTTCGCCAACACGGAAGTCACCAAAGCCACCGTTAGGGTATGTTGGGTCTGCATTTTTTTGAACTACTTTCATTTTGCCACCTGATGCTGATTTTAAAGTTGTCAACATTGACATATACTTGCGGTTGGCCAGGTTGCCACTTGTAAGCAATGTATCGAGTACGGTAATTGGAGTGATTTTATATAATTTAACTCCGGGACTAATACTTATTACTGTAAGCGAAGTATAGTTGCTGCTTTCATTCACAATTCCTGTCACAACTACATTGTCACCAGTTTTAAAATTGGCAAGTGAAGTGGAGCCAGTAAGGCTAATCCCTGCCCATGCATTTAAACCTGGTTGTTGGATATAAAAGTAGCCGAGATCAGCGAGGCTTGCCGTTACAACGCCGGTAACAGTCACAGATTGACCCAAATAAGGAGAAGTACCACTCGCAATAGGCCTGAATTGCAGGTCATAAATTGTTATTCCTGAATCCCTTACAATATAAAATACAGGAGATACACCAGGCGTTTTTACGTTTGGAAAGTAAGAACGCAGTGGGGCTTTAGAAATGGTATCTACTGCAGTAACCCAATACTTGACTGCTGTGCCATTGGCTTCCTGAGGAATTGTAGCCGTATAATTTGCTCCCGATGCTGTCATGGTTATTGATGTATAACCCGATAATACGGAAGTATCACTACCTGTTTTATAGTAGAGTATTACATTTTTAATTCCACGGGTTCCAAATGCGGTCACATTTGCAGTAATGGTAACACTGCTGGCACTTGTCGGTACTTGAGGGGAACGTGTTACTGAATTAATAAGCGGAGCTGAAAGAGAATAAACATAATCTGTAGAGTCAAATGGATATAATTCGTATGTACCTGCCGTACAGTTTGGCCCCGTGGTAGCATATGCAGATATGACACCTTTGATAGATTTAAATACATCACCCACATGTGGTACCTTAAAAAGGTCTCCGTTTATACCATCACGCTGATAATAAAACCTGTCAAATACGGTAAGAACATTCCCAACGGAATCGGCGATTGTGAATTGTGTCCTTGTGCTTACTGGCACAGATGTAACAGTAACATTTCTGAATTCCACATAAGTGCCTTCCCATTGTTCACCGGTAGACAGCTGGTTTATTGATTTGTTATCAACAAGTTGTGCGAGATGTATCGAACTATATTTAGGCAGCCTGGATGAACCCAGAAACTTAACATTTTGTGTGTATGTAGCACCTCCTGCAGTTTTTACGATTGGTTCTATTTCGATCTGTCCATCATAAACAGAGATCAATCCCGTTACTTCGATTGAATCACCCGGAATAAGTGTGAAAATATCCTGAGGTGAAGTTTTTGTGCCGCTTCCAATTGTAAATACATCAATGCCACTATTAGGACCCCAGCCATCCTGTAGATAAACTTCTCTTGTAGTAGGATTGTTTTTTGAATCCAGGTAAGCAGTAGATTGATTGCCTGCCATTACGCAAATCCCTCTTACCCGAACGGTGTCGTTATTGTACGCGCACTTGAACTTGCAGGCAGCAAGACTGTCAGGATTCATATATACAATGTCATGGATTTTAACCAATGGATATGTTTGTGCTTTTGCTCCTGTCCAGCACAAAAAACCAACAACTAGCATTGTAAAAAATTTTGTTTTCATTTTGATTTGTATTTAGTTTATAATTATTTAATAATGATGAATTTACCTTCATTTGCTTTTCCTGTTTCCAAATCCTGGACATAAAAAACATAAAGGCCCCTTGCAATGATCTGATCGGCATCGCTCAACAAGTCCCAGGCATGTTCTCCACCGCTAAAAACCGTGCTTCCAGGATCTGAAAAGGTCTGGAACCATTTGATATCACTGCCCGAATAATACTGGGTATGTTGTATCGTTTTTACCAGGTCTCCCCCGGGGGTATAGACTTTTATAAGACAATGAGCAGGGAGATTTGCGAAAATAATCTTCCGGTCCTCTTCAAACGGACGATTACCTTCCCATTCCGCTCCTGCATAGTACGGATCAGGATATACATAAGGTGCATTGGCTTTAATGTCGGTATTGGGTAATGTTCCGGGAAATACTCTTTTCAGGTTTGTTGAAATACCACTTTCCATTGATGGTAAACTATCTTTTTTGTCACCCTGATCAAAAGCTGTAACTCCAACTGCTGTTTGCCAGCCGTTTTCAATATTATTTATTGTGTATCTGTAATAATAGAAAGCCGTGTCGCCATCAAACTTCACGGGTTTTTCGAGTTTTACTGAATCAAAACCTGTATTAAAAAATACACTGTCATCGCTCCGGTCATATTGGGCTACCAGTTCCATGCTGCTCAATACATCAGCAGTTCCCTGAACATCAAATCCAAATTTTGATTTATATATCTTATAGCCTTCAAAATCTTTTTTACCCGTAAGGGCGTTTATTGAGTTTTCTGAATTCTTTGTCCAGTAAATATCTATTTTATGATCGCCGGCTATGATTTTTGTCTGGGGGATATCCGGAGGAGTTGGCAGAATGTACCTTGTAAGCTTTCCATTTATGGTCTGGCCATTATAAGTCCTTTGTGCCCATTGCGCCCCGGTTATTAGTTGCGTTTTTTGTTTCAGATCATCAGTTTGAACAGATTGACCATCCTCTGTCATTTTAGCACAAACTATCGCAAAAACCACATTCAAAGTATCTCCGGGTTTCATAGGTTTGTAAGGACCTGAGGACAGCAATGTTGCCCTGTTGCCATATTGCCTGATGGTGGGAAGGATAGTATTATTAAAATCCAAACCAGTAACCGTGTTCAGCCCAACGGCTAGTTTGTTATACTTCTGAGCGGTATTTGTAGGCGAAAAATAAATAGGATCTGTTGAAGTGTTAAACTGCCATACATTGAAAAAAACTTTAGTGCCGTCAGCTTTTAAAGAATGGATACCATACTTGTCTTGTGAGCCGAGGTATTTAAACCCGAAATAACTTCTGGTAAAGGCTGTATCTCCCATTGCATCAAAGCAATAAGCTATATTGAGTGAATCGATATACCCATTACCTCCTTTATTAAAAAAAGCACTTCCTCCGGGAGGAGTGATATTTATATTACGGACTACGCCATCAAACCAATAACCAACATAAACACTGTCCAGTGTGTTTTTACCGCAATTGACAATATTGTAGTTAAGAATTACAAAATTGTTTGCGAAAGGATAGTTCCAGTTATAGGATTCAAAATGAACTTTTAAGCCAAGTGGGGTTGTATAATTCTGAATAGGGATTTTGGTTCCAGGTACGAAAAGATTGGTATCGGTAAAGTCAGATACATAATCCTGGTTGCTTATGGCTGCAGTAGAATATAAAGGGCTGCTCACCAGGCTTGAGCGCTCTGTTAGCTGAGATCCAACGGCACATGTAAAATCAAAACCCGCCTTACCGGTAGAATATCCTGATGCATCATCAACGGCCCCTGTTGTTACTATAGTCTGCCCATTAACTATTGCACCTACCCATAATCCACCCTCAAAAAGGTGTTCTATTCCCGAGCCTTTGGGGTATTGACATGATGGGGCATTGTTGAGGAGAAAGTTCCCTTTGAAGCAATTTCCGGTCAGACCATTATTTGCCACGGTTAACCCCATATTACAAGCCGATGTTACTTTCTCCTGATAGGAATCCTGAGCCTTTAAATAAGCCGGGAAGATGAAAATAAATATTGCAAAAAATTTGTACAAGATAGACCAGTGTTTGGGTTTGTTCTACTATTCATCAACGGTGCAAAATTAGCCATGACGTTTGCCCAACTCATTAGATTTATGTTACGTTATTAATAATTATAAAACATCTGTTAATCATATCTTAATGATAGTATAACATTTGGTGAGATTAGCCGGTAAAAGGAGGAATTTCAGAGTAATAATATTGTAATATATTTTACCAATCGGGCGTCTCAACATTCAACTTAATAACTGCTTATTTATTATATAACAATTATTTAATGTTAGTTAGGTAACGGCGGGACTAACTTTGCAACTGTTTTAACTGAGGTGTCCGAATTCTATGGTTTCACACGAAAATTCAATCATGGTTTATCCTCAAAATCGGTCAATTAACTTAAAAACAATTTATATGAAAAAAACAAAAAACAAACTCTTATTGAACGTATTAATTGTGTTTTTGTGCGCTGGTTTTAGCTTTAAAACCTTAGCCCAGCAAAAGCTCATTTACTACTGGAATTTCAACAACCTGAATACAGGACTCACGGCTGCTGGCAGTCCATCTTTAATTAAATCCATTCATGCAAACTGGGGTGCACTTGATTCAACGAAAGCAACCATTTCTTATACCCCGGCATACACGGTTTCCGCTCTGTATAAAACATATTGGGATAATGTGGCGGGAGATGCTTCAGATACTTTTAACGTAAGATTTGGAGGCCCAAAAGGAGCCACAGCAGGCAATAATGCATTAAGGGTTCGAAACCCGAGTGATAGTATGCAATTGTTATTTAATTTACCAACAACCAAGTATAAAAATATTACAATAAAGTTTGCAAATGAGAAGTCAAGTTTTGGTCCGACAGGTTCTGCACCGGCAAAGGAAACTTTTGATTATAGCACAGATGGTGGGAGCACCTGGAAAACCAGTGGTTTGTCCTTCCCCGATGATTCATTTAACAATGGGACCTGGAACCTTGTCGCTGTCTCTCTTGCTAACGATGCTTCAGTGAACAACAATGCAAATTTTATCTTCAGAATAAAATTCAGCACACCTAATTCTGGCACAAGCGGAAATAACCGTTTTGATAACGTAACATTGGAAGGTGATAGCATCGCTGCACCTGTGCAAAAATTAATCCATTACTGGAATTTCAACAATCTAAGCACGGGGACAACCAAAGCAGGGAGCCCGCTTTTGATTAAAGCTATCCATGCCAACTGGTCTTCTATCGATTCTACAAAGGCACTCGTATTATACGCTCCTTACTATGTAGTATCGTCAAAGTATGCAACTTATTGGGACAATGTAGCAGGTGATGCATCTGATACCATCAATGTAAGGTTTGGAGGACTGAAAGGTGCAGCAACAGGAAACAATGCTTTAAGAGCTCGCAATCCATCTGATAGCATGGCATTATATTGGTATCTCCCAACCACAAAATATAAGAATATCAATATTAAATACGCCCTTGAACTTTCCAGCTTTGGACCAACTGGTTCCGCCGGCGGAAGGGAATTATTTGACTATAGTGTTGACAGTGGTAAGACCTACAGGCAAAATGGATTATCCATAACACAGGATTCGATTGTTAATGGCACTTTTAATCTTATATCCATAAACCTTAGCGCTGATCCTGCAGTAAATAATAGTAATAAATTTATATTTAGAATAAGGACAACAAAGCCAAACTCAGGCACAAGTGGCAATCATAGATATGATAATTTCACAGTAGAAGGAGATACACTTATTACCACTCCGCCAAAAAATGTGAGAACACCACTTTACAAAATACGCCAGGTTAGAGTTCAGGATCCTGTCACAGGTGTTGCCGACTCTGTGAATAAGGCTAAAGGTTATCTGAAAGGTGTTGTAGAAAGTCCTTCTTTCAGCAAATCATATCTCCAGTTCTCTCTCCGCGACAGCACAGGCGCCATAACTATTTACTCATCTGCAGTGAAAACCTATACACCTGCAGTTGGAGACAGTATAGAAGTACATGGATATGTTACACAGTATAATGGTGTAACAGAATACACCACAGATTCTGTTTTCCTCCTCAATTCAGGCAATAAGATCGAACCACCAATTGTGGTTAGCGCTATGAGCGAAACCAATGAATCTCACCTGATAGAATTCAAAAATGTTCATGTTATCAGCGGGTGGGCTACAACCGGTTCTTCACTTACAGTAAATGTTACCAATGGTCCTGACACATTGCAGTTGTATATTACCTCTGCTACAAGCATTATCGGAACTACCATACCAATTGGAAACTTTAATGTATTTGGTATTGAATCGCAGTATAAATCCTCTTCACCTTATATCGGCGGATACCAGTTGGAGCCAAGGTTTATAGCTGATATTCAGTTGATTCCTAATTCAAAGCCTTTATATACTATTGGACAGGTTCGTCCACAGAATTTAACTACAGGAGTTGCAGATTCTTTGAATAAAGCAAAAGGATTTATTAAAGGCGTGGTCATGAGTCCTTCATTCAGCAAATCATATCTTCAGTTCTCATTAGTAGATAACACTGGTGCAATAACCATTTATTCCTCATCAGTAAAATACTATACTCCTTCAGTAGGAGACAGCATTATTGCTCATGGATATGTGACTCAGTATAATGGTGTTACAGAATATACAACAGATTCGATCATTGTACTTCCTGCAGGAACTAAACTTGAAACACCTAATGTAATAACGGCTATGAATGAAACCTATGAATCACATCTGGTTGAAATCAAAAATGTTCATATAATAAGTGGGTGGTCCGGTTCAACATCTTATACCGTAAATGTTACCAACGGGCCAGATACATTCCAGTTGTATATCACTTCCGCCACAGGTATTATTGGAACCACTGCACCAGCAGGCAATTTCAACGTGTTTGGAATTGAATCGCAATATAAATCATCTTCACCTTATATTGGAGGTTACCAGTTGGAGCCAAGATTTATCGCTGATATTCAGTTGATACCAATTAAGCCTCTTTATACAATTGCACAGGTAACTCCTTTCAATTCCACAACTGGTGTAGCGGACTCACTTGCTAATACTACTTTAGCGAAAGGGTATTTGAAAGGAGTTGTTATGAGTCCTTCTTTCAGTAAGTCATACCTGCAGTTCTCGTTAGTTGATGCAACAGGGGCTATTACGATCTATAATTCCAGTATAAAATACTATACCCCAAAAATAGGTGACAGTATTCTTGTTCATGGTTACCTTGATCAATATAATGGTGTTATGGAATATACTGTAGATACTATCGCTAAATTAACCGCAGGCACATGGCTTGAAACGCCTACTGTTTTAACTGCATTGAGTGAGAAATATGAATCACAGCTTGTTGAAATAAAAAATGTACATATTATCAGCGGATGGTCTGGTTCTACATCTTATACAGTAAATGTAACCAATGGCCCGGATACATTCCAGTTGTACATCACTTCAGCTACGGGCATTATTGGAACTGCTGCACCGAAAGGCAATTTTAATGTATTTGGTATTGAATCAGAATATAAATCCTCTGCACCTTATACCAGCGGATATCAGTTGGAGCCAAGATTTATTGCTGATATTCAACCTATCCCAGTAAAACTTTACACTATTGCCCAGGTTGAACCCTATAATGCAACTACAGGTGTTGCAGATTCAATCGGCCTGTATTGCTACCTTAAAGGCGTGGTTCAAAGCCCGAATATTACAGGATCTTCATTATTAGAAGGTTTTGCAGTGCAAGACAATACGGGTGGTATTTCAGTAGCTGGTATCGCGAATTTCGGAGGATATACCCCAAATGTTGGTGACAGCGTTGTGTTAAGAGGAACGGTTTCACAATCAAATGGATTAACTATATTTTTGATTGACTCCATCAGCAAAAGAAGTGGTGGCTCAGCAATTTCACCTGTTGTTGTTACAACACTTGGCGAAGCAACAGAATCGAAATTGGTAACCATGAAAACATATAAGCTAACCACCCCTTCTTCATGGGATGTTGCCAAAGCAGTAAACGGTTTGATTACTGTGCAAGCCACACAATTCGGCACTTCAAATACTATAACCCTTGTTATTGCAAATGGAACGAACCTTTATGCAAACAGTTCAGCCCCAACAGGATATTTTGATGTAACGGGTATTGGAAGTCAGAACGATCCGGCGGCTCCTTTCCTTTCTGACTATGTACTTATTCCTAGAAGCACTTCTGATTTCGCTCATTCTTCAGGTATTGAAAATGGAATTGATGTTAACACCCAAATATCAGTTTACCCAAATCCGGCATCTGATTTTGTAAACATCAGTTCATCGTCAACAATTTCCAGGATCACTGTAATTGATATGCTTGGGAATACTGTTGTTACTGAAATTCCTAATGCAGGTCTTGCTAAAATCAATACCTCTGGGTTCAGCAAAGGGGTCTATATTCTGAAAGTTGATAGTGAAACAGATAGCTATGTGACAAGATTTATGAAAGAATAATCCTTATTGATTTGTTTTTATTTACGAAAGCCTGCTAAGTTTAGCAGGCTTTCGTCTTTAAAGCTTATTGATATCCCCACTGCTAATCCTACGAGGATTCTAAACAACATCGTCTCTTATAATAGACAAATACTGTAAATGAGATAGTTATGGATAAAAAGTCGGAATTATTAAAATTGTTGTATCGTTTTTGACTAAAAAGAAGATAGGTTTCTTTTTATTTTGTCCTTTTTGTTATAAATCATTTACATTCAGTCATTAGTAATATTCTAAACATCTATTCTGTTTGTTTATGATCAGTCTTTGGATTTTAAATATCGGACTCAAGCCTGAATTCCATAAAAGTGACATGGACTGATACCGGACGGGCAACTCTGGTTATTATTGAAGCTAATGGTAATGGATGCAGTAATTCAGATACAGATGTGATAAGAATTGACAAATTCCCATCGAATATTTTCAATATACTCAATGTTGGCGGAAGATCTTACAAATTTTCTGTAATTGACAGCCTTTTTAATTCATACCAATGGGACCTTGGAAACGGAACGATTGTAAATGAGCCAACTGTATTTTACGACTACAACAACGATTACCCAACACTTTCCATTAGCTTAAAGGTGACAAATACTCTTGGTTGTATAGATATATTTGATACCGTACTTTCAATAAATCATCATACATCAGGTATTTACAACCATGTAAATATAGATAGCGTAAATATTTTCCCTGATCCGTTTAGCAATCAAATTAATGTTTATTCAAATCTGAATTCAAATACCACGTTCTCTATTGCCATGTATGATGCTCTAGGAAGAGAAATGATCACCCCTCAAAAATGGAGAAGAACCCAAGGAATATATCTTGATGAAGTTGTACCTGATCCAAAAAAATTAAATCCCGGGCTGTATCTGATTTGCCTCACAATTAATGAGAAAACAATTATCTACAAGGTAGTACATGCAAATTAAATTGTAAATAATGAATAATATATTGGCAATTAGAAGCGTGCAAAGTAGATAAAAATTATAGTCAACTTTTAAAGAAAAGGAGATTTATCAGAAGGAAAAATAGTGGTATTAAACTGATTGTACAAGCTGACTTAATCTGTTCGAGTATAATTTATAAATATTTTTCCTAATAATATATTCCGATCGACCTCTATGGTTGAATTTATAATGTTGTGGCCAAAGGATTTTATTCATCAGAGATGATGCTAAGGAATATGGTTCGAAGATTTCAAAACCGTAAAAAGGGAACTTCAAATCATGTTAAAAGCCATTTCAGTATGAGCGATTTATTTTGAGTTACTTTCGGCCTAAAATATTATACCTTACTGATATAGTAATTGTTCCTTTAGTTGCTCATTTTTTCACTACGATTGTAACCATATTTAATCATGAATGGCAATAACTATTTGAACAACAGGAATATTAGGGTTAAATATTTTTAAACCTTCAATCGCCGATGTTACGGATATCGGCGGGGTGATCATACCATCTGCCAATAATGCACTCGCACCAATAATTGCAGGCCAGACAAGCCATTTCCCTCGCCTTCGCACAAGAGCATATAACGAAAGAATGCCGCCTTCACCCCTGTTGTCAGCCCTTAATGTCAGTACTACATATTTTAAAGTTGTCTGAAACGTCAGCGTCCAGAACACACAGGAAATACCACCTAGAATCAGATCATGAGAAACCGCACTTTTCCCGATAATGGCATCCATTACATACAGGGGAGATGTTCCGATATCTCCGAAAACAATACCTAATGTAATGAGAACCCCTGCGGCCGTAAGCCTGTTTGTCAAGGAATTATGATTCATAATCTGAAAGCGGAAACAAAGATAAGCTGTATGTAATTATGAATGATGCAACCCTTGATATAAAAGAACCGATAAAATATTTTTTAAACCTGCTTTTCATTTCACTCGAGTGTGGAGACAAAACCTATAAAATGCAGCACAATTTGTTCTTTATCTGAATGTCTTTATCAGGTAAAAAGTAAGAAATTTTGTTAACGGATTGACTGCGGGCAAGCGACTCGGTTGCCTGTCTATATAAAAGAGTTTAGAAATATAAGTTTCGATAAATTTGCATTTTCTAAACAATTCCTGTTTCTCAGGAATGAATACTTAGCCATTACGCCTTCATCAAAGCCCCGTACATCTCTTCCCTTAGGTTATGGATGGTTTCACTTTCGAGGTAGTCGTCAAAGCTCATGCGTTTGTCGATAATACCGGATGGCGTAAGTTCGATGACCCTGTTGGCAATAGTTTGCATAAACTCATGATCATGAGAGGTAAACAACACTGTGCCTTTATAATTTTTCAAAGCATTATTAAAAGCCGTTATTGATTCAAGATCGAGGTGATTGGTTGGTTCATCAAGGATCAGCACATTGGCATTCGATTGCATCATACGTGCCATCATACAGCGTACCTTTTCGCCGCCCGACAGTACACTGGTTTTCTTCAGTGTTTCTTCACCTGAAAACAGCATTTTGCCAAGGAAACCACGGATATAAACTTCATCTTTTTCTGTAGAGTACTGGCGCAACCAGTCGATCAGGTTCAGGTCAGTTTTGAAGTAATCGGCATTTTCGTTAGGCAGAAAAGCTTTAGTAATGGTTACACCCCAGCGGAATTCACCTTTATCTGCGATTTTATCCCCATTCAGTATTTCAAAAAGTGTTGTAATGGCCAATGAATCTTTGGAATAGAATGCGACTTTGTCGCCCCTGTCAAGTTCAAAATCAACTTTTTTGAGTAACACTGTGCCGTCTTCGGCTATATTGTTCAGGTTGGTTACCTTTAGGATCTGGTCGCCAGCATCACGCTCCTGGTTAAGGATGATGGCAGGATAACGTCGTGTAGATGGTCTAATCTCATCCACATTCAGCTTTTCAAGTAGTTTTTTTCGACTTGTGGCCTGGCGGCTCTTACTGGCATTGGCGCTGAACCGGGCAATAAAATCCTGGAGTTCTTTGCGTTTATCTGCTGTCTTTTTGTTCTGATCCATTTTCTGTTTCAGCGCCAGTTGACTGCTCTCATACCAGAACGAATAGTTGCCGGTATAAAGATGTATTTTCCCAAAATCTATATCTGCAATAAACGTACAAACCGCATCGAGAAAGTGCCTGTCATGCGAAATAACAATTACAGTATTGTTAAAATTGGCGATAAAATTCTCCAACCAACCTATTGTTTCCACATCCAGGTCGTTGGTAGGCTCATCCAGCAGCAGGATATCAGGATTGCCGAACAAGGCCTGCGCCAGCAATACCCTTACTTTCTCAGAGCCATTGAGCTCGTTCATCAGTTTATAGTGCTGATCTTCTTTTACACCAAGACCGCTGAGCATACTGGCAGCATCGCTTTCGGCGTTCCATCCGTCCATTTCTGCAAACTCCCCTTCCAGCTCCGACACACGGTGACCATCCGCATCATTAAAATCAGGCTTCGCATAAATGGCATCTTTTTCTGCCATCACTTTCCAGAGCCGTTTATGCCCCATGATTACGGTATTCAATACCGAGATTTCATCAAATTCAAAGTGATCCTGTTTCAATACGGCCATACGTTCGCCAGGTGACATGCTTACCGTTCCTGTGGTAGGATCAATATCTCCGCTTAATATCTTTAGAAAAGTTGATTTTCCGGCCCCATTGGCACCAATAACGCCATAACAGTTGCCGGGTGCGAACTTAAGATTTACCTCATCAAAAAGGATTCTTTTCCCGAATCTCAGGGAAAGATTGTTTACAGAAAGCATGTGATCGGGTGTTTATTTCGATAAAAATTAGTGCAAAGGTACGCAAACCTTCATTGTTTCTCTAACCTTACCATTCATTCTCCCTGCTGATACTGTCCCTTATTCTTAAACTATCCACCCCGGGGCTAATTTTAATCAGGTTTTTAGCAGGACCGGTAATTTTTACTACCGGCCAGTATGCGCCCTGGGCTTCTACATCAAGATTTCCTCGCCTGGCCATTCTGTCAACCGTTGTAAGCGCCTTTTTCTGAAAGCTTTCTTTTAGATTCCCCTGATCATCAAACCTGTTCATAAACCCAAGGGGCTGAGGTATAATTTTAGCAAGGAAAATACTTTCATTCAGAGACAGTTGTGATGGTTTTTTATTGAAATAAAATTTTGATGCCTCTCCTATCCCGTATACATCCGGTCCCCATTCTATAATATTGAGATATACCTCGAGGATCCTGTTTTTACTGGTGATGTGCATGTTTTCAAGCAGCCAGACCAGGAAAAATTCTTCGAGTTTGCGATCAATGGTTTTTTGATGGGTAAGAAACACATTTTTAACCAATTGCATGGTTATGGTACTCCCACCCTGTCGAAACCGACCCTGCTTCAGATTTTGAAGAACTGAAACTTCAATGGCATCCGGCTCAACACCCCTGTTATAATAGAAATTCGGGTCTTCTGAATTTACAACCGCGTCAACAAGGTGTTTTGGCAAAGATGATAAAGAGGCATATTCCGGATTTGCAGAATCTACCTGAATCGGCCTTCTGCTGTTGTATGGATGATAAGTAAAGTTGCCATTTATTTTCCTGAGATCTGCAGTACCATAATTTATTATTTTTATTCCCTGGTTTATAACCCCGGCATCAATATGGCAGCTATCCTTTTTGTCTATATTCAGATAAAAATCAAGATGATAGCCCATATTTCCATCCAGCGTCATTGAATGGGTTATTTCAAAAGCACCTGAGGGCATGGCCTCAAGAATAGCTTGTGCAGGCATGGGTGCTACATATAGTTTTGCATGAATATTTGCAGGGTACATATAACTATAATCAGAACTTATCATTGCAGTAAGTCCGTTTAAATGCAATCTGCTAGTGCTGTCAAGAATTATTTTCAGATTCGTGAGTTTTATTGAAAAGTCGATGCCGCCACTATCCGCCAAAACAGTATCAGCGGATATTCTTGGATTGTAGATTTTTATATTGTGGGCGCTTAATGATCCCTTTACATTTACGTAATCGTCATTGTCCTCAATTTCATTTAAATTTATACTGTATGATCTGAAACCTATATTTGCACTGGCCAGTTTTTTGATCATGCTAAGCTGGTAAAAGCCAGTAACATTGCTTTTTACGTTGATATGTGTTTCCAGGCTGCTTTTGTCAAATGTTCCATCGGCCATCCAGGTTTGATGCTGATCTTTTATGGTAAGGGCCGACCTGGCATACAATTTCGAATCTGAATATGAAACCGAATCAATAATGCCATTGATGTTCCCGGAAGAATCTGAATATTTTATTTCAATTTTCCTTGCCATAAAATCATCAGGGATCAGGTTTGCACCATCCTGCAAAAGCTGAATATATTTCTGAGCTTTGGCGAGCTGGTTGGAATCTTTTTGCCCGGAACCATTCCCTTTTTGTCTCAATTTACTGATTTCGTTAAGGTTAAAAACACCATCTTCCATCCGCATATTTTCCAGCCTTATTTTACCTGAGATGAGCGGCCATAGTTTTATCTTTAACTGAACATGGCTTAAATACGCAATGGTATCATTTGAAACTGACCTGCAATCCACACCGTTCATAATCACTTCATTCCAACCATGTAACGCATAATTTTTTAAAGTTAATTCGACTTTGTACCTGTTTTTAAGTTTGTGCTGAACATTTCTGATGGCAACACCAAGGAACCAGTCTTTCGCAAAAAACACGACAAGCCATCCGGCCAGAATCACAAGTGCTATGTAAAAGTTAATTTTCTTTAAAGTCTTACTTTTCAATTTGTCATCCTTTTTTTATTTTCAAAACAATCCCGATTAAAAACAGTTTTCCAACCCCGGATTTCATCACGCAAAATACGACCCGGGTGCTTGAATAAAACGCGTGAAGATAAAAATTGGATAAAAAAGATATAATATATTCATTATGAATAATTTATAATAGGATTGTTCTTTGATATTTGTTAAGAGGGTGATTTATGAGACAATTATTATCTTTGCCATACCATGGCAATTGAGGAAATTTCAGATGATCTCGATATTAAAAGAGAAATAGAGCGCGGTGAGCTTAAAGAATATATTCTTCATATAGCGAAACTTCCTACCGGCAGTGTAGTCAATTTACACATTTATATATATAGAGGTAAGAAGAACGGGCCAGTACTTTTGATATCCGGAGGACTTCATGGAGATGAAGTGAATGGAGTCGAAATTATCAGACGCATGATGAAAAATGAAATGCTTCAACCATCTGCCGGTACCATTATTGCCATACCAGTATTGAATATCTATGGATTTTTGAATTTTAATCGCGAATTGCCCGACGGAAAAGACGCCAACAGAAGTTTTCCAGGTACCAAAAACGGCTCTCTGGCAAGCCGGGTTGCGTACAATGTTTCTAAAAAAATCCTTCCCTTAATTGATTACGGGGTCGATTTTCATACCGGTGGCGGCAACAGGGCAAATTATGCTCAGATAAGATGTGAATTCAGCGATGAAAAAAGTCTCATGCTCGCCAAAGGATTTGCACCTCCTTTTATTATTAATACACCATCTATCCCGAATTCCTTACGTAATGAGGCAAAGGAAATGGGGAAGACAATTATTGTATTTGAAGGGGGACAATCATTGCGGTTTGACGAACCTGCAATTGATGAAGCAATTAATGGTACCCGGCGACTTATGGTAAGCCTTGGTATGATTCCGGATCATGAATCTATAAAACCTGCGACCAAACCTATCATCCTGGATAAGACAACCTGGATTCGGGCTGAAAATGCCGGGCTATTTCATCATCATTCTTCTAATGGGGACTACTTAATGGCTGATGATTTTATTGGAACAATAACAGATCCTTTCAACAGGTATGAATTGCCAGTTATAAGTCCGGTTGAAGGTTATATTATTGGTCTTAATTATTCTCCGGTAATACATGCCGGTGACGCGTTGGTTCATATCGGGCATAGAACATAATTGCATTGCGGATATAAAAAAGGGATGTTTTCCATTCATTAAAAAATAATATTCAATCAGGCAACCCTTTATTTTATTCTTCCGTCTTACGTTTAGAAGGTATTGAATTGTTCACTTAGGCTGTTCTGATCAGCTTATAAATTCTGGGGTATGGTTGAAGGATTCAGGAAGTATCTCGAATTCAGAATAGAAGTTTCTGAAAGCGAGTTTAAAGAAATCGTCAAACTGCTTGAGCTTAAAAAGGTGCTCAAGGGAGAAAAGTTGCTTCATTCAGGAGAAACCTGCGTTCACGGATACTTTGTTTTAAAAGGTTGTCTTAGAAGCTATTGCATTTCAAATGGAAAAGAATATATGATGCAGTTTGCGCCTGAAGACTGGTGGATTGGAGACAAAAACATGCTGACAAAACCTGATATTTCAATGGTAAGCATCGACGCCATTGAAGATTCATGGGTCCTTCAGTTTGATTGCGATTTTTATGACAACATGGAAAAAATTGTTCCGCCGTTCAGATATATGATGCAGGAACTGCAGCAAAACAATTACCGCTCCCTTCAAAAAAGGATCATGACGCTGATTAGTGTGAGTGCCGAAGAACGTTATCTGCTTTTTGTAAAAACATATCCCAGCCTCATAAACCGGATTCCACTGCAGATGATTGCCTCATACCTTGGCATCACACCACAATCTCTGAGCAGGGTAAGGTCAAAAAAAAATCTAACCTCCTGAAACTACTTATTATCCTTGCTTTAATTCTATCTCCCTCCCGCAAATTAAATCTATATAAGAATCCTTATTATTTAGATTGAATCTAAATTATAATTTACTATTTCAAATCAGGTTTTAATTTGAATTATCTTCTAAATTTGCCCCTGTTTTGAGCAGGGAGAATAATTACCTGTTTTCATGGATTAATATGACACTAAAAGGGGTAAAAGGCATTTTCAGTTTATTAAGAAAAGATTATCAGAAGGATATCAACTTTTCAAAATTGCAATCAGCCGACTCTTTCTGCAAAAACCCGGGTTTTCAAACAAACGAATCTTCAAAATTTATTAATAGCTAAAGCATGGTAGCTGGGAACAATGGAGGGCTGTTTGGCCTTCCTTACGAAATTAGTATTATTGTATTAATTATACTTTTAGGGTTGCTGATTCTGGTGGCCTGGTTATTGGTGAGCGTAAGGAGCAAGGTAAGAGAATTAGGAAGAGAATCCGCCGAACCGGAAACAACCTCAAATGAACCAGGATGGTTTGGCAGGAAATGGGATTGGGCTGTAAAAAATCTCAATTTTACACTGATCATTCTTGGCATCCTTTTCATAGGTACCATAGCTTCATTCGTATTTCTTTATGAAAGAGCCCAGGATCTAGGTACAGAAATAGGTTATGCTCCTGAACAACCCATTAAGTTTAATCATAAAATTCACGCTGGCCAGTATGGCATTCAGTGCCAATATTGCCATACGGGCGTTGACAAAGCAAAAAATGCAAGCATACCTTCTTTGAGTACTTGTATGAATTGCCATGATGCCATCAACAGCGGTCCGCAATATGGAACCAAAGAAATTGCTAAAATTTACAAAGCCCTCGACTATAACCCTGACACAAGAACTTATGGCAACCACCCTACCCCGGTTCAATGGGTAAGGATTCACAATCTACCTGACCACGTATTCTTTAGTCATGCGCAACACGTGAACGCAGGGAAACTTGCCTGCGAGAATTGCCATGGCAGGGTTCAGGAAATGGAACGAGTGCAACAGGTATCAACACTTGAAATGGGATGGTGTATCAACTGCCACAGAGAAACCAAGGCAAATACAGCAAATCCATATTATACAGCAACATTTGATTTTGCTAAAAAACATAAAAACTTTACGATCGCTCAGCTTGGCGGCGTAGAATGTTCTCAATGTCATTATTAATATTTAAAGGTTTAAACCGGGATATATAATCAGGTTAGAATGGAAAACAATAATAAATACTGGAAAGGCCTCGAAGAACTTCATCATGAAGAAGCTTTTGAAAAGCAACGCTATAATGAGTTTGCAGAAAAGCTGCCACTTGGCAATGTTCTGAGCGAGCCTGAAATGGGTCTTACCGCTTCCAGGCGCGACTTTTTAAAATTCATGGGTTTCAGTGTTTCTGCCGCTACCCTGGCAGCCTGTACCAAAACCCCTGTTAAAAAAGTAATCCCCTATCTGATCAAACCGGTTGAAATTGATCCGGGTATCGCCAATTATTATGCCACTACCTGTTCGGGTTGTTCGGCAAGTTGCTCCCTGATCGTAAAAACACGTGAAGGAAGGCCGATTAAAATAGAAGGCAATGCTGAATCTGCTTTTTCAAGAGGTGGCGTTTGTTCAGTAGGACAAGGAACTGTTCTGAGCTTATATGATAGCGGAAGAATGGCCTCTCCTACTAAAGATAAGAAAGAAATTTCCTGGGAGAATTTAGACCAGGAGGTTCTGGCCAAATTAAAATCAGTTGCCGCTTCAGGTGGACAGATCAGGATCTTAACAGGAACCGTAAACAGTCCTTCTACATTGGCGATCATCAAGGATTTTACAACAAAATATCCTACTGCAAAGCATGTTGCCTATGATGCAGTATCCTATTCAGCAATTATTGAAGCAAATAACCAGGCATTCGGCAAAGCCGTGCTGCCTAACTATAAAATAGAAGAGGCCAAAGTTCTCGTAAGTTTTGGCGCAGATTTCCTCGGAACCTGGCTTTCTCCGGTCGAATTTACAAAACAATACAGCGCTGCCCGAAATACGGGCGCGGACAACAAGAAAAGCATGCTGTACCACATTCAATTTGAAAGTACGCTTTCGTTGAGTGGTTCAAATGCTGATCTCAGAGGTGTTCTGGCTCCTTCACAATATGGAGATGCACTTATCAGGCTGCACAACTATGTAGCTGATATGGCAGGCAAGCCACAGGCAGGTAGTTCAAGCCTGGAACTGATGGGCAATTCCTTACAAGCCGCAGCGAAACATCTTTGGGCTAATAAAGGAAAATCGATTGTAATCAGCGATTCCAATAATATAGATCATCAATTGATCATTGCTTCTATCAACAGCATGCTGGGTAATATCGGTACTACGGTTGATCTTACAAATCCTTCTTATCAAAAGACAGGAAGTGATAAAGATATGATCGGCCTGGTAAGCGATATGAATGCAGGTAAAGTGGGCGCTTTGTTTGTCTGGAATGTAAATCCGGCATACAACTGGCCTGAACCTCAGAAATTCAGTGACGGAGTTAAGAAAGTTGGTTTGACCGTTTCATTCAATGACAGAATTGATGAAACAGGCGAATTGGTTCAATATATGGCTCCTGACCATCATTTCCTCGAATCATGGGGAGATGCCATGCCGAAGGAAGGTTATGTAAGTCTTTCTCAGCCAACCATTCAACCTATATTTGTGACACGCCAGGGGCAGGAAAGCCTGTTGACCT
>Ga0207032_1028_pt2 | contig 44760 bp, 40 predicted proteins | sample Alteio_BWMinCont_38_FD_153308 | JGI IMG/M metagenome (GOLD analysis project Ga0207032, IMG submission 153308) | Enriched cells from forest soil in Barre Woods Harvard Forest LTER site, Petersham, Massachusetts, United States -... | ecosystem: Environmental > Terrestrial > Soil > Temperate forest >... | reverse complement strand
CAATATGTATTTGACTACACCGTCAATTTGGGACCTGCTATTGCTAAATGCACCATAGCCCTCCTGCCAATAAAACTTCCTTTTCGTAAAACCTTCCTTGTTTATAAATTCCGAACTATCGCCCTTCACCAATCTCATTAATTCAGAAACTGATTGTTTGGGGTTTAACCCGATAAAAAGATGCAAGTGGTCGGGCACTGTGTTTATCGCCAATAATTTATGCCCGTTGTTTTGTACAGTGCCGGTAATATATTTTTGCAAGCGATTTTCCCATTCTTCAGCTATCGTTGCATTCCTATATTTTACAGCAAATACAAAATGGATATATAATTGTGTGTAGGTATTTGGCATGATTATCAGGTTTATGCACAAAAATAATCAATCTGTTTAAGGGTAGCCGCTATGCGGCAAATTAATATTGCTTTTGATTTTCTACAAAGGGGTAGGCCCGATGGGCCATGTCTGCCTATTATTCCTGATATTCAATAAATATGTAAATTTCCATATTTTTCCTACCTTCGTTTTGCTAATATTTTTATCAAAATGTCGCTTATTCCTTTAGTTGTTGCTGTAGTTATTTTACTGGTTGCTGTTGTGCTTTTCCTAAAGCGGCCCCGGGTTGCCGACGGTGTTTCGGCCGACGAATTTGAATGTTTAAAAAATGAACGTAATACGCTGAATATTTCCTTAGCTAAAGCCGAAGAGCGTGTATTGGGCCTGGGTTTAGAACGTGATAAGGCCGATAAGCAACTACAAGACGAGCGCATCCGCTATGAAAATGCCAACATCATTTTAAACCAGGAACTGATCGCCGAAAAAAACCGGATGGCAAAGGCCGAAGAATCTTTTAAAGCGCAACGCGAGCGCCTGGCTGAACAGGAAAAAACCATACAGGAGATCCAGCAAAAATTTCAAAAAGAATTTGAAAATATTGCCGAAAAGCTGCTGAAGGAAAAATCGAAGGAGTTTGTGGATGTTAACCGTACCAATCTTGATATTATCCTTAACCCATTAAAAGAAAATTTAAAGGCTTTTGAAGATAAGGTAGACAAGGTGTACAATATGGAAGCTGCCGAACGCAATACCATGAAAGGCGTTATTACGCAGTTGATGGAATTGAATCAGCAGATAAGCGACGAGGCGAAAAATTTAACAAAAGCGCTGAAAGGCGATAACAAAAAGCAGGGTAACTGGGGTGAGGTGATACTTGAGCGCGTATTAGAGCGCTCGGGCCTGGTTAAGGACCAGGAGTACCGCCTACAGGCCAGCTTGATTGGCGCTGACGGCTCTCGTCTGCAACCCGACGTAGTGATTGACCTTCCGGATGAAAAACATTTAATTATCGACTCAAAAGTATCCTTAATAGCTTATGAGCGCCTGGTTAATTGCGAGACAGAAGACGAGCGCAAGCTGTTTTCAAAAGCGCATGTGGAATCTATTCGCAGTCACGTACAAGGTTTATCTTCCAAAAACTATCATGATCTGTACCAGATTAACTCGCCCGATTTTGTATTGCTGTTTATACCTATCGAATCCTCTTTCAGCTTTGCTGTTCAGATAGATTCGGAACTGTTTAGCGATGCCTGGGATAAGCGGGTGGTAATTGTTAGTCCGTCGACATTATTGGCTACACTTCGCACTATTGCCAGTATCTGGAAACAGGAGCGTCAAAACCGCAACGTGTTAGAAATTGCCCGTTTAAGCGGCGCCATGTATGATAAATTTGTAGGCTTTGTAACCGATATGGAAAGCATCGGCAAAAACATTAAACAAAGCCAGGGCGCTTATGATAATGCCATCAGCAAACTCACAGAAGGTAACGGCAATCTCACTAAAACCGCCGAGAAAATTAAAAATTTAGGGGCGAAGGCAAATAAGCAGCTGGATCAGAAATATATTGAGGTGGAAGGTAATGATAACGAAATTCCCGAATAATATATCCACAAACCCACCTCGCATCGCTACTCGTAAAAGTCGGTATAAACAAAAAATGATGAAGTATATTTCAACTTCATCATTTTTTATTCCCCCGGTAACTACCGGGACTTAATTTTTAAATTTTAATTATTCCTTGCTGCCGGTGCTGCAGCTCCTGCGCCTCTGGCACCTCTTGCAGGTGTTGGCGCAGGAAGTGGCTTACGTGGTATCATTTCATCACGCTGAGCCGTATTGTAAACAAACGAGGCAACAATGGTGGCCATTTGTTTCATATCATCTGGAACGATCTTGTCATAAGTGTCCTGGTTGCTGTGGTGCGTACGCGCCATATAGTCCATTGGGTCCTGTATAAACTGGAAGCCCGGTATGCCAATGGCATCAATTGCTGCGTGGTCTGTACTGGCAGTGTTAGCAATAGTAACAGTTGTCGCACCCAGATCTTTAAATGGTGCAAGCCATTGTTGGAAGATTGGGCCTGCGGCCGCATTCTGTTGCAAGAAAATCCCACGGATCTTTCCGGTTCCGTTATCAATGTTATAATAAGCAGAAACCTTTGATTGCTCCGGTTTTAACGTCATTGTAGTAATATCGCCAAAATGATTGGCTACATAATTTCTTGAGCCAAGCTCACCTTCCTCTTCCGCACTCCATAAAGCGATACGAATAGTACGGCGTGGCTTAAATCCTACACGTGAAAGAATACGCATGGCTTCCAGCATTACTGCGCTACCGGAAGCATTATCTGTGCCGCCTGTTGCAGCATGCCATGAATCTAAGTGTCCACCCAGCATTACCAATTGCTCTTTCAAACTAGGGTCTGTGCCGGGAATTTCACCTACAACATCATATCCGTCCAAATCCTTAGTGAAAAATTCGGTTTTGATATCTGCTTCTAAAGTTACCGGGACACCTGCCTTAACTAAACGAAGTATACGTTGGTAATCTTCTGAACTGGTTTCTAATGTTGGCGAAACTAATTTTGCGGTATCGCGATAGCTGGCACCATTAGTAGTAAATACAGTACCGTCTGTACCGCGGGCTTGCGCAAGCACCAGGCCTACGCCTTCGTCAAGCTGAAACTGTGTTAAAGTTGCAGCAGGGATACCACGGCCACCACCAAAGCCTCCGCGGCCTCCGCGACCACCACCCTGGCGTGTAGCAGCAGCAATTGAAGCCGGGGAGCCTGGTATAGGCCCGGTAAGGCCCGGTGCGCCACCGGCGCGGCCTTGCTCGGGAGTAGCGCCAGCGAACATAGCCATTTCCGCATCGGTAAAACGACCTGGAGGGGCCTCAAAATTCTGCTCTTTTGGTGCTGCGGCATCAGTTATAATTATTTTGCCTTTTAACTTGCCTTTATATTTTTCAAGATCGGTTATGGTATCCGCTTTTAAATAAACCACTTCAGCCTTTATGGGGCCATTAGTTCCGGGGGTCCATGCTCTTGGTATGCCAATAAGTGCATGATAGTAAGGCACCGTCATTGCTACATAGTTTTTTTGAACTTCCCAGCCTTTTCCAAATTTGCCCCAGTCTTCGCGCTTGGCGTTAACCATGCCCCATGTTTTTAACTGGTTTACCGCCCAATCCTGTGCGCGCTTTAAACCCGGCGAACCGGATAAACGCGGCCCCGAAACATCGGTAAGGTGAAAGGCAATATCCATCACCTGTGAGTGGTTCATTCCTTCTTCCCGGATCTTGGCGGTCATTACCGGATCGGGCGTATCCTGGGCAAAACCGGTGCCCAGGGTTCCTGCAAGCAATAAGCTTGTATAAATTAATTTTAGTTTCATTGTCTGTTAGGTTTATCGGTTAAAAATGATTAGTTTCTCGATGCTGCAGCCGGATCTGCTTTAGGCAGGTCTTTACGAGGCATCATTTCATCGCGCTGAGCGGTATTGTAAACAAACCAGGCCACTACGGTAGCTGCTTGTTTCAGGTCCTCGGGGATAATTTTATCATAAGTATCCTGGTTGCTGTGGTGGGTACGTGCGTTATAGTCGATAGGATCCTGTATAAATTCAAAACCCGGTAGGCCAACCGCGTCAAATGCTACGTGATCAGTACTACCTGTATTACGCGGCGTAACAGTGCTTGCACCCAAATCTTTCAACGGGTTCAACCACGCCTGGAATATCGGCATGATTGCCGTATTGCTCTGCGCATAGATACCGCGTATTTTGCCTGTGCCATTATCCAAATTGTAATAAGCAGATAGCTTAGCATGCTCTGGCAGCAACACCATTGTGGTAGGGTCACCAAAATGTTTGCCTACATATCCTTTTGAGCCAAACTCGCCCTGTTCTTCCGAGCTCCATAAAGCGATGCGAATGGTGCGGCGGGGATGATAACCCAATCTTGACAGGATGCGCATCGCTTCCATCATTACGGCGCTGCCTGCGGCATTATCTGTACCGCCGGTTGCACCATGCCATGAATCGAGGTGACCACCAATCATCACCAATTGGTCCTTCAATTTAGGGTCGATACCAGGGATCTCTCCAACAACATCATAGCCGTCTAAATCTTTGGTGAAAAATTCGGTTTTGATATCGGCTTCCATCGTTACTTTGATGCCGGCTTTGGTCAAACGTAAAATGCGCTGGTAATCTTCGCTGCTGGTTTCCAACTCAGGGGCCACCGCTTTTGCGGTATCCCTGAAATTAGCGCCATTGGTAGTAAACACGGTGCCATCAGTACCACGCGCCTGGCTCAATACCAAACCAACACCTTCGTCCACTTCAAACTGGCTCAGGGCTCCGCGCGGAAGTGCGGACGCACCAGCTCCCGGCCTGCGGCCCGGACCACCGGCGCCACCGCGCCTGCCACCAGCTGCCTGCGGGTTAGCCATTGCTGCTAAGGTGCTATCGGCATCTCTTCTTGCTTCAGGCGTGGTAAAGTTTTGCTCGGCCGGCGCTGCTGCCTGGGTTATTACAATTTTGCCTTTTAATTTACCTCTGTATTTGGCAAAATCGGCAACTGAATCAATTTTCAGGAAAACAACTTCCGATTTGATGAGGCCATTAGTGCTTGGTGTCCATGCCTTTGGGATAGCTATAATTGCATGATAGTAAGGCTCAACCATAGCGGCATAGTTTTTTTGAACTTCCCAGCCTTTGCCAAATTTACCCCAATCTTCGCGTTTGGCATTAACCATACCCCACGTTTTTAGCGTATTAACGGCCCAATCCTGCGCACGTTTTAATCCCGGTGAGCCGGCTAAACGCGGGCCGGAAATATCAGTTATGTGAAAAGCAATATCCATCACCTGCGAGTGGTTTAATCCTTCTTCGCGGATCTTTGCCAGCATTGCCGGGTCTTCCGGTGCGCCCTGGGCAAACGCCGTACCCACGGTTCCTGCTATAAGCAGGCAAGAATACAATAGTTTTAATTTCATGTCAGTCTTATAAGTTGTGTTAAATCTTTATTTATTATCTGCCTGCTCTTGCTGGCCTTGGTGCCGGCAATGGTTTACGCGGGATCATTTCGTCACGCTGCGCAGTGTTATATACAAATGAGGCAACAATGGTCGCCATCTGCATCATATCCGCAGGAATAATCTTATCGTAAGTGTCCTGGTTACTATGCCATGTGCGTGCTTCATAATCAATATCATCCTGGATGAACTGGAAACCCGGTATACCTACATTGTCAAACGATTCATGGTCAGTACTGGTCGTGTTAAGAATGGTAACCGTAGTCGCCCCTAAATCATGGAATGGTGTTAACCATTGCGCGAAGATAGGGCCCACTTTCTCGTTAGCCTGCTGATAGATACCGCGGATTTTGCCCGTGCCGTTATCAATATTGTAGTAAGCTGAAACTTTATCGTGTTCGGGTTTTAACACCATGTCGTTACGGTCAGCAAAGTGATTTTTAACATAGCCTGCTGATCCGAGGTCGCCTTCTTCTTCAGAACTCCATAATCCGATGCGTATAGTACGACGTGGTTTAGCGCCAACACTTTTCAGGATGCGGATAGCTTCGAGCATAACCGCGCTGCCTGCGGCGTTATCAGTGCCGCCGGTTGCGCCGTGCCATGAATCAAGGTGAGCGCCCAACATTACTACCTGTGGTTTTAAGGTAGGGTCGGTGCCGGGTATTTCGCCAATTACGTTATACCCATTGAGATCCTTATCAAAAAATTCTGTTTTGATATCGGCTTCCATATTTACCGGTATGTTTGCCTTAACCAGGCGTAAAACACGTTGATAATCTTCTACGCTGGTTTCTAATTTTGGTAAAGTAGCGTGTGCCGTATCCGCGTGTGATGCGCCGTTTGAGGTAAATACGGTACCATCTGTGCTTCCGCTCCTGGCTTGTGTTAATACCAACGCAACGCCTTCGGCCATTTCAAAATCTGTTAATTGCTGGGCAGTAATGCGGTTTCCGCCTGCTTGCGGGCCTCTGCGGCCACCGGCACCACCTGTTCTTGGCGGAGGCAACGTAGCTTTAGCCATTTTGTCTAATTCCTCATCCGTATAACGTGAGGCTTCGGGTTTGGTAAAGTTTTGTTCAGGAGGTGTCCTGGTGACGTCACTTATAATGATTTTGCCTTTTAATTTGCCTTTATATTGTGCCAGGTCAGGAATTGAATCGATCTTTACAAGTACTACCTCGCTTTTTATGGCGCCCTTAGTGCCGGGTGTCCACGCTGTTGGTATGGCAATAAGCGCATGGTAATAAGGTGCGGTCATGGCGATATAGTTTTTTTGAACTTCCCAGCCTTTGCCAAATTTGCCCCAGGGCTCGCGTACTACATTAACCAATCCCCAGCTTTTTAAAGTACTGACGGCCCAATCCTGCGCGCGTTTTAATCCCGGCGACCCGGCAAGGCGCGGGCCTGCGGCATCTGTAATATGGAAGGCAATGTCCATTACCTGCGAATGGTTTAATCCTTCATCGCGGATTTTTGCGGTCATTCCCGGGTCGGGGGTATCCTGCGCAACAGCAGTACCCACTGTACCTGCAAAAACCAGGCATGTGTAAAGTAGTTTTATATTCATCTATTTTTGGTTGTTTCGTTTTTAAAAAATGCGAAAGCTGAAGTAAGACGTACTTCAGCTTTCGCGCTATACAATTATCTGCGGGCGGGCGCAGGTTTGGGCAGTTCCTTGCGTGGTATCATTTCGTCGCGCTGTGAAGTATTATAAACAAACGAGGCAACAATGGTTGCGGCTTGTTTCAAATCGTCTTCACTCAACTTATCATAAGTATCCTGGTTGCTGTGGTGGGTGCGGGTACCATAATCCATCGGATCCTGTATAAACTGGAAACCCGGTATGCCCACCGCATCAAACGATTGGTGATCTGTCCCGCCTGTATTGCTAATGGTAACGGTAGTAGCGCCCAGGTCCGCAAATGGCGTAAGCCATTGCTGGAAAATCGGACCAGCGGCCGCGTTACCCTGCAGATATATGCCGCGTATTTTTCCGGTACCGTTATCTAAATTATAATAGGCCGAAACTTTAGCCTGCTCAGGTTTAAGTTCCATTGTATTGCGGTCGCCAAAATGATTGAGCACATAGCCGCGCGAGCCCAGCAACCCTTGTTCTTCCGAGCTCCATAAAGCGATACGTATGGTACGGCGGGGATGGAAACCAACCCGGGACAGGATGCGCATTACTTCCAGCATAACAGCACTGCCTGCGGCATTATCTGTACCACCAGTTGCGCTATGCCATGAATCCAAGTGACCACCGACCATTACCAGCTGATCTTTTAGTTTGGGATCAGTTCCGGGTATTTCTCCTACCACGTCATAACCTTCCAGGTCTTTATTGAAAAATTCGGTTTTAATATCCGCCTCCATGGTTACTTTTTCGCCATGTTTTACCATGCGTAAAATACGTTGAAAATCTTCCGCACTGGTTTCCAGTTCGGGTGCAACAGCTTTCGCGGTATCGGCATAGGATGCGCCGTTGGTAGTGAATACCGTTCCATCGGTTCCGCGTGCCTGGGTTAATACCAGGCCAACATTTTCGCTTACTTCAAACGCAGCTAACGCCGCACGCAGGGCAAATGCACCTCCCGCGGGCCGACGCGGAGCGCCATTACCTGGGGCTGCTGCAGGCGGCAGGGTAGCTTTGGCCATTGTTGCCAGTTCTTCGTCCGTATAGCGTAAGCCGTCGGCTTTAAAGGTGCGTTCAACAGGCGCTTTGGTATCAAATAGTATAATTTTGCCCTTTAGCTTGCCTTTATATTTATCCAGGTCGGTAACAGTATCAACTTTCAGTAAAACCACCTCACCTTTTATTAATCCGTTGGTGCCGGGCGTCCATGCCTTGGGGATGGCGATTATGGCATGATAATAAGGTTCGGTTACTGCAGCATAGTTTTTTTGAATTTCCCAACCTTTACCAAATTTACCCCAGTCTTCCCGTTTGGCATTTACCATGCCCCAGGTTTTTAGTTGGTTCACGGCCCAATCCTGCGCTCGTTTTAACGCTGGCGAACCAGCCAAACGAGGCCCGGAAGCATCTGTAAGATGATAGGCAATTTCCATTACCTGTGAGTGATTCAATCCTTCTTCACGAATTTTTTGGGTCATCGCCGGATCGGGAGTATCCTGGGCAAGTGCCGACCCTACAGTACCCGCTATCAGCAGGCACGAACAGAGTAGTTTTAGCTTCATAGTAAATAAATTGATCAGTTATAACAAACTTATTTATTTAAAACGGCAAAACAAAAAAGCGGCGTAACAATGTTGGTATAGAGAAATTAATTAATCAGCAACTTATAACCCCGGCCATGCACGTTAATGATCTCCACGCTTGGGTCATCTTTTAGATACTTACGTATCTTGCTTAAAAACACGTCCATGCTGCGGCCGTTAAAATAATTGTCATCGTGCCATATATGCAGCAGGGCCTCTTCGCGGGTAAGCACCTCATTTTTGCGGATGCATAACAAGCGCAACAGCTCGGCTTCTTTGGTTGATAGTTTTTGCTGGATGCCGTTTATCGCAATTATCTGCGTGGTATAATCAAAGTTATATTGCCCGATCTGGAAATGTGTGGGCGATTGTTCTTCTTTCTTTTCGGTATTATCGGTTCGCTTTAACAGCGCGTTTATGCGCAGCAGCAACTCCTCTATCCTGAATGGTTTGGTAATATAGTCATCGCCGCCTAAGTTAAAGGCCTGGGTCTTATCCTCTATCATACCCTTAGCAGTAGCGAAAATAATGGGGATATGGGTGTTGATCTTCCGGATATCTTTACCTAAAGTAAACCCATCTTTTTTGGGCATCATTACATCCAAGATAGCCAGGTCATAGGTGTTTTTGGTAAAATTTCTCAGTCCCTCTTCTCCATCTTTACATAAAACAACATCAAACTTGCCTTTTAACTGCAGGTAATCCTGTAATAGTAATCCGAGGTTAGGGTCATCTTCAACCAGTAATATTTTTTTCATAGGAGCTTTTTTTGAAGTCCGGAAGTCCGTAAAGTTGGGAAGTCCGAAAGATTTAATTTTTTATAACATTCATGCCAAAACTCTCTTCTCTCACTTTCGGACTTTCCGACTTCCCGCCTTTCGGACTTCTTTACTTATGCAACTGAAAATCTTAGCTCAAATTCTGAGCCTTTATCTTTTTCTGACTTAACGCCTATAGTGCCGTTCAATCTTTTTACAATCGTATTTACATAGCTCAGCCCCAACCCAAACCCTTTAACATCGTGCAGGTTGCCGGTAGGTATGCGGTAGAATTGCTCGAATATTTTGGTTTGCTGATCGCGGCTCATACCGATACCTTTGTCTGAAACGCGTATCAGCACATGGCCGTTTTTATTTAAAGTGCTGATGGTTATTTCGGGCTGGTCCTTGCTGTATTTTATCGCATTATCAATTAAATTATATAGCAGGTTTGAAAAATGAAGCTCATCGGCATTGATAATAGCTTTCCCCGCATCTAAATTCATATGGATGATCGCATTGCTTTTTTGCAGCTTAAGCTCCATGCTATCTACCACAATGGCTACCATTTCGTTAATGTCAACCGGTTTCTTTTCCAGCTTAAAGTCGTTATTGTCAATTTTGGCAATATTCAGCACACGTTCAATATGGCTGCCCAGGCGCGCATTTTCTTCGTAAATGATATTGGCCAGCCGCGAGATGCGGCTTTTATCGGCTACCACTTCGCTATCCCGTAAGGCATCACTGGCAATCATGATGGTTGATACCGGAGTTTTAAACTCGTGGGTCATGTTATTGATGAAATCAGTTTTCATTTCTGAGATCTTTTTCTGCCTAATAATGGCGAACAGGATATAGCCAAAACAAAATATCAGCACAAATAATAACCCGGCGGTGGTGCCCATTGACGCGGTCATGGTGCTTAGTATGGCTGCATTTTTTTGCGGGAAGAAAATTTTAAGTGTACCGGGGTCGTTTAAAACCTCTTTTGTAAATATGGGCGATTTGTAGGTGTCTTCCGCCAAAAATATAGGCTGGCCATTGGCCGTGTTTATTGCTTTTGTAAATATAACCGAGTCGGTATTGGCGGTTGATACCTCGTAGCTATAAGGTATGGTAATGCCCTTATTCAATAATTCTATCTGAAGCAGCGAATCCATCGTAATCGGGTTGATCCGGCTTTTTAATGGTTCGGTAGATTTTCGATATTCATCAGACAGGCTTTGTATAATGGTTGGCTTGCCGGCATATAAACTTTGCTGGCCCTCGGCCTGCAGCATTTCTTCAACCCGGCGCATTTTTTTTAAATTTTGAAGGCGCGCCTGTTGGACTTTCCATAGCGGGTCGAGTACCACACGTGTAAGGTGCTGAATGCCAAATTGAGGGTCGGCAACAACAAAATGTATCGTATCGTATTTATGAGGTTTCCGGTGTGTTTGCGGCATCTTTACAACCTGGGCACCGGCGGGACGGAACTGGGCAATGCCAAATTCATCGGTGTATCCTTCAAGCTGTACCTGAACAGATGTGCCCGCTAATTCATCATCCAGCTTTTGATCTAATACCATCTGGTATAAGCTATCGCGCAAATGGGATAGTCTGCGGTCGTGAACGCTTAAGTTTTTCTCTGCATTTTTTGCAGAATCATCGAGGATAAAATGATTGCCGCCATGGGTTAACTCCATGTTATTCCCCTTGCCTTGCGGCGTTTTCCCGTCGCGGCCCTGTGCTTTTTTATTTAGAAAATTTATTGCGTCCTGCTTGGTCAGCTTATCGGCAACATTATTGAGCGCCTCCTTAACATCATGATCAAAAAGCTGCGACTGCAATTGATAAGATTCCCTTAAAAAGTACAATTGTATTGCAATCACCCCCAACAGCGCTAAACTCATTAAGCCAATAATAATGCCTATGCTTCTCTTTTTCAACCCGTATGCCTTTAATGATCAATCAACAACAAACAAAAATATTTTAAATAAGCCTATAATAATGGGTTTTAACAATATTTAACATATTAAAATATGCTGCAGCAAAAGTGGATATAAAATGCTTATAAACGCAAAACCCGACTTTTGCCGGGTTCAACTAATAGGAAAATCGCTTTTAAACCTGTCAACTATTTACCCTATCCTCCTCCTTTCCCTAAATTTAGGGAAAGGTATCGCACAGGGCCTGTATTTTATAGCTTTTTTGCTCCTAAAGACTTGTGCAAAGTTTTTATAATTGTTAAAAGCGATTTCCCGTTGTTCAACTAAACCTTTTAAGCAATTTAAAAGTTTATAACTACAAGCCTGCCGATTTCGGCAAGTGCGTGTTCATTACATACATCGTCTTTAAATAAGCTGGCTCCGTTAAAAAAGCGTAGTTGTAAAACCAAAACTGACGGCCATCTCGCTGTTATTGAAAGAAACCGGGTGATTTGGAAAACTGTTCTGGTATCGGGCTGCTTCCATAATTAAGGCAAAATGTGGCGCCAGGTAATACTCAAAACCTCCTGTAATTTTAACCGATAAATTGTTTTTATTAAAAGAGCTTACCATGTAACTGCTACCATCTCTTACCACTTCATCATAGTTTCTAATGCTTACCCCCGGTTGAAAAGCTGCGTACCAGCTTATATTTCCATATTTTTTGCGATAACCCGGGCCAATCAATAAATAGGTATGGTGCTGGCTTCCGCCTTTTACGTTTGTAGGTAAGTCAACAGCGTTGGTATTATACTTATTGGTAATGCCATCAAAATTGAAACGATAGAAAAAAGCCAGCGTGTCATCGGGCCGATATTCTGCGGCAGTATTTAATAATAAGCCTTTTTTGTACGTTGCTGAAGCCCTGTTCGACTGAAAATCTGTGCCAATAAGCCCGGGAAAATAAAACCGTGAAGAGATTTTCCCGGTCTGGGCATAAGCACAGCTTACAATTAGCGTCATCACTAAAAAACACCGTTTCATAACTAACGGTTATTTTTCTATCTTACGAAAGGGTATTTTTAATATCGGTATAAACCGGCTGTTGATGCCCGGGTCAAGGTGGGTGTCAATTCCATAATTGGTTTCTTGCTGAGGCAATTCTTTGTAGGTTCCGAATAAGCGGTCCCAAATAGATAAAACATCCCCGTAATTACAATTGGTATAGGGTAATTGATAATGGTGATGCACGTGATGTAAATTGGGGGTGATAAATAACAAGCCCAGGACGTACCCCAATTTATCTGGCAGCCTGAACTCTGTATGCGCCAGGATATTAAAGAAGGTCTGGAAAATTTGCCTGACCATTAAAATGCCGATTGCTGGCCCGAGAAGAAAAACCCACAACATTAAAAAACAGGTTCGCACACAGGTTTCTCCGGGGTGTTCGCGCACGGTAGTAGAAACATCTATATGCAAATCACTATGATGTGCCAGGTGAAACTTCCATAAAAAGCCTATTTTATGCATTATCACATGGTAAATATATTCGCCCAGGTCAAGCAACATAAAAAGGCTGATATAATAAACCCATTTATTTTGATGCCGGGGTATAAAATTAATTAACCCCCAGTGATGCCGGTGATCCCAGTTCATGATTAACAATACGAAGCCGGTAAGCAGCAGTTGTATGGGTAATGCGGTAAAAATAAACCGGGCGTTTAAATAGGTATGTGGTAATTTTTTTTGTGGTGATGTTATGCTGATAAGGCACTCGATCATCCACAGGGAAACAATTACCAATGCATAAAAAACTATTTGCGAAAGATCTTCATGTTGCAGTATAAATGTGCGGTTTAACATTATTCCACTATTTAGCTATTATTAATCTAACCAAAGTAAATTCAAATTCTGTATTAAATTTGAACAAGTATAGTCTGTCTATTAAATCTCTCGCTCTACAAATACAACGGGTTGAATAAGATCAGGATTAATTTTAACGAAACTGCGCTTATTAAAGTTAGAGTAAGTCTATAAAAAAATCCGGCAAGGCGGAATTTAACTAAGTGGTCCTGATCTTTTTACGGATAAACCGGTAAAAACTCAATGTTTTTTCAACATCAAAAGCCATAGAAAATGTTTGACCTCATAAAAAAGCCCTATGTTTTTGTTTCATAAGGCCTTTTTTTCAGTCGGGATGAGAAGATTCGAACTTCCGACCTCCAGCACCCCATGCTGGCGCGATACCTGGCTACGCTACATCCCGAGGTTACTATTAATAACTTTTTTTCCGGTCGACCTTCCCAACTTCGATCGGGACGCGATACCTGGCTGCGCTACATCCCGATTTAATTATTTCGGGTTACAAATATATAAGATAGGCTCAAAAAAATATAGTGCCGTTTTAATTTATTAAAATGTTTTTCGTTTGTAATTTGCCGTCTTAAACCGAACCCATGAATACAAAATTGATCATGACGGCAAGTGCCTTGTTTTTGGCGGTATTAGGTATCAGCCTTACTTTCCTGCCCCGCGAAATAGCGGACCAAACAGGTATAAGTTCTGCCAAATCTTTCCAGGTAGTGTTGCAAATAATGGGCGCGCTTTATTTTTCGTTTGCGATGGTTAACTGGATGGCTAAAGGAGCCATCATTGGCGGTATATATAATAAGCCCATCGCAATGGGCAATTTTACGCATTTCTTTATCGGTGCCCTGGCCCTTGCAAAAGCTGCTGCTAATAACCCCAACCTGCCTGCCGGCGTATATTTATTGACTGGTTTGTACGCGGTTTTTGCGTTGCTGTTTGGGCTAATCGCCTTTCGCGACCCGGGCAGATTAAAACAGCCGGATTTTAATTAGCAAAAACGCCTGTCAGGGCGTTTGTCCGGTTATTTTACCGCTCCAATACCATGCTCTTGAAGGGTCCTGGCGGATAATGCTATCCAACAACTTGTAGTAAAGGTCTGATGACTCGTCAAAAACACCGGTGTCCTGGTAGCGGTTTAATAAAGTACTTTTTAGTTGTTTGGTAAACGTTTTAAAAAGCTCTGTTAACAAAACATTTCTTGAGGCATCGGCAAGTACCCGGTAAAATTCGATATGTGCGTCGATATATTCGCCAGGCGAATTTGTTTCGGCCGCCTTCGCTTTTTTGTCGAGGAAATATTCCATTTTTGAGATGTCATTTCCGGTTCTGTTCAGCGCCGCTTTTTCAGAAATCTTCATTTCCAATACCCGGCGCACCTCTTCAACTTCGACAGAATCGGCCCTTTTGAGCCGCTGGGGCATGGTTTCGTTCATGCCGGGGTTATCTTCAATAAATGTTCCTACACCTTGCAGCACACGCACGTAGCCCGAGTTTACCAGGATCTTTACCGCCTCGCGGATAGTGGATCGACCCACCCCAAATCGGTCCATTAACTTTTGCTCAACCGGTAATTGTTGATTCAGGACGAAATCGCCCTTTAAAATTTGCTCCTGCAGCTGGGTTGCAACCTCGACCGCGAGCGATTTTCTTTGAATTATAGCCATCCTATCATCTGATGAATACAAATATAAAACATTGCTGTTATTTTCTGCTTTTTTTGCCATTATATTTACATTAAATTATCCTTTGGGGTGTTATCTTAATTTTCAACTGATGAAAAAAGGCAGACTGTTTGTTTATATAAGCGTTTTGTCCCTCGTATTAATTTCATGGGGTTATGACGGCCATTATGCTGTAGCTAAAATTGCTGAGAATCATTTAACCCCAAAAGCACAACTGGCTGTTAAAAGCTTACTGAGCCATGAATCAATGGCTGATGTAAGCAGTTATGCGGATGAGTTAAGGAGCAACCTGGCTTATAAGTATACGGGAGTTCTTCATTATGTAAATATTCCGTTAGGTTATAGTTACGATCAGTTCTCTGCTACTGTAAAAAATACCAGGGAGGGGAATTTATATACCGGAATAATGGAGTGCATAAATGATCTGAAAAACCCTGCTAAAAGCTGGCCGCAAAAAACGTTCGCCCTTAAATTATTGATTCATTTTGTTGGCGATGCCCACCAGCCCATGCACGTAAGCCGCGCCGAAGATAAAGGCGGAAATGCAATCGGCGTAACATTTTTGAATAGCAACACTGATTTGCATAGTTTATGGGATAGTGGATTACTGGATCATCAAAAAATTAAATACAAAGACCTTGCTGCCAAATATGATGACGCAACGCCCGAACAAATTCAAAAATGGCAAAGCGACGAGGTAATGGTTTGGTTATGGGAATCATACCAGGTTGCCACGATACTTTACCAGGAAGCTGCCGATAACCCCAAATTTGATGAGAAATATTACCAGGATCATTTGCCCGTCTTAAAAAGCCGTATCGAAAAAGCGGGGATACGACTAGCGGGCGTTTTGAATGATATTTATAAATAATATTTAAGCCGGATGCAGCTCGGGCTGCTCCAATAGCGCCGCATTTTGGGCCTTCAATTTTTCGCGATGCAAATAGCGCCAGTGTAAACAACCAATCAGCAAAGCTGCAATGCCCTCGCCCATCAGCGTATCCGTCGTTCCCACCCATTTGGATATCGAGCCCACCAGCAATCCTCCTAATGGCTGCATGCCAAAAAAAGCCATGGCGTAAAAACTGATCACCCGTCCCCGCATACTCGGAGCCACGGTAGTTTGTATCAGTGTATTGCTCACCGTAATTTGCGACATCATTCCAAACCCCGCTATGGTAACAAAAATAAGGGCAAGCGGGTAATTGCTTTCGTGTGAGAACAGGATCAACCCAGCGCCAAACACCAGTGTATTGATAAATAATATTTTTTTAAGATTGGCTCCCGCCTTTTGAGAAGCTAAAAATATTGCCCCCGAAAACGCCCCGAGCCCGATAAAGCTGTCAATAATACCAAATGTTGATGCGGTACCTTTAAAAACATCCTTGGCATAATACGGGATCAATGTACTGAAGGGCAGCACCATTAAACTAATTAACGCCAACATGATTAATACAAAAGCGATAGATGGTGTACGTTTGATGTAGGCCAGACCCTCTTTTAGCTCACCAAAACCATTTTTCTTGTGTTCTTTTTTAATATATTTTGGCAGCCGCATCAGTAGTAATGAGCCGATAACCGCTAAAAAGCTCACCGCATTTAGTAAAAAGCAGGTGCCGTCGCCAAAAGTTTCTAATACAATACCGGCAAGCGCCGGACCGATTAAACGCGACAGGTTAACCATTGATGAGTTAAGTGCAAGGGCGTTTGATAGGTCATTTTTATCATCAACCATTTCATATACCAATGATTGCCTGGCGGGAACATCAAATGCATTAATAATACCTAAAAGAACGCTTAAGGATAGTATTTCCCATACCTGGTAATGATTCGCAAATATCAATACCGCCAGTAATGTGGCTTGTATCATGGAGGCTACCTGGGTAGTCAGCAATACCCGGAAACGATTATACCGGTCGGACACTACCCCGCCTATCAACGAAAATAAAAAAGATGGGAACTGGCTGGCAAATAATGTTAGCCCCAGCATAAATGTCGAATGTGTAAGTGTATAGATAACCCAGCTCACTGCTGTTTTTTGCATCCATGTGCCAATCAATGAAGCTGATTGGCCCACAAAATATAATCTATAGTTTCTGCTCTTAAATGCTCTGAATGTCGTTATGTTCATTTATTGGGATTTCACTGATGTTGATTTGATTACACCGATAATGGGGTTATTCAAAATCTACAATTTTTGTTAATGGTTTCAGCACTTGTTTTAACAGGTGTTGCTCTTCTTTACTGCAAGTTTGTTCTATTGCCCGGCTTAGCCATTCGTCGCGCTCGGCACGCACTTTGACCAATACATCCTCGCCGGCTTTTGTAAGCGATATAATTACTTTTCGCTTATCGGTTTTTGAGGCGGTGCGCATAATGTAGCCCAATTCCAACAAATGATTTAATATTTGCGACATAGACTGGTTGGTGATCTTTTCCATAGCGGCCAGCTCACTGGGCAGCAATTCAGTATGTTGCGATAACAACACAAGGGTTGAGCGTTCCGTTAATGATAAATGTTGGCCGGTAACCGATTCGCGGCGTAGTTTTTTCATCAGCCGGGCCACTACAGTTCGCAGTTCAGAAACATATTGATGCTCATTATTCATATAAGTAGTTAGTTTAACTTATCAGTTTACCTTACAAATATAAACTTGTTGTTACTTCTTTTTATCATCTCTTTATCATATACTCAAAAAAATTGTATTTTTATTTAGGTGTTTTTGGGAGAACTACGTAAATTATTCGTACGTAAGTATATCTTTACAAGCACTTTTTCGTTTTAATGCAGGTATTACTACTAATTTAGTAAGCGTATGTACTCTTCTGAAAATTATTCACTCCTGATCGGTAAGATCAATACTTTCATCCGGAAGTATTACCTCAATAAATTATTGCGGGGGGCCATGTTTTTGGGTGTTGGGCTTTTTTCGGCCTATGTGGTTATTACTTTAAGTGAGTATTTCGGAAACTTTAATACCAGTTTTCGCACTATCCTGTTTTATTCGTTTATTTTATTAAATCTGGCCATTATTGGCCGGTATATCGTTCCATCGCTTTTAGCCTGGTTTAAGCTGGGCAAATCATTAACGCACGATCAGGCCGCCGAAATTATAGGCGAACATTTTAGCGATATTAAAGATAAACTGCTGAATACCCTTCAACTCAAAAAACTGGGCGAGGAAGATCAAAAACACAGTGCATTAATTCAGGCCAGTATTGATCAAAAAATTGAAGCATTAAGGCCCGTACGGTTCCCATCCGCTGTTAATATCCGCGAAAACAACCGGTATATTAAATGGATCGCGCTCCCGGTTGCTGTAATTTGTATCATTGCACTTGCTGCGCCATCTATATTAACCGAAAGCACCAAAAGGCTGATTAGGCATAATGAATATTTCGCACCTGTTGCTCCGTTTAAATTTGTGGTGCAAAATAAAGCTTTATCGGTTGTTCAGGGCGATGACCTGAATTTGGATATTAAACTGGAAGGAAACAACCTGCCTGCAGATGTATATGTTGAAACCGCCAATAACACCTTTAAACTGGACAAAGAGAACACCAGCAAATTTCATTACCTGTTTACCAACGTGCAGGCAAATACTTCGTTTAAACTCATCGGTAATGGTTTTGCATCGGCGCCTTACGAGATAAAAGTTAATCTTCGTCCATCGCTGCTTCATTTTGATGTGGATTTGGCCTATCCTGCTTACCTGCATAAAAAAAATGAAACCTTAGCCAATGCCGGCGATCTTACCTTGCCGGTTGGTACTGTGGTTACCTGGCATTTCCACACACAAAACGCTACAAAGTTGTTTTTTTACATGAATAACAATCCCTCTTCTGCAGAAACATCAGAGAAGGACTTGTTTGAACATAAAGAAAAGGTTTATAAAAACTCCATCTATAAAGTAACGCCCCTAAATACGGTTGTTAATCACATAGATTCTGCTTTATACCGGATAAACGTTATTGAGGATGAAGCCCCGGCTATTAGTGTGGTAGAAAAACCCGATTCTATAAGCTTAAGGGCCATATACTTTACCGGGAAGATCCAGGACGATCATGGATTTTCTGACCTAACTTTTCATTATTCCGTTGGTGCGCCCGGTGATAAAGCCAACGCCAAATCATTTACCAAACAGGTAAAGGCTGATCTTTCACAACCCCAAGCCGATTTTTTCTATTTATGGAGCCTGAAAGAAATGGGCATCAATCCCGGCGACCAGGTAACCTATTATTTTGAGGTGGCAGATAATGACGGTGTAAATGGTCCTAAAAAAACCAAGTCGCCCGAGCATACGTTGAATATGCCCGATCAAAAAGAGTTAAACAATCAATTAAATACCGAGGCCGAAACGATAAAGCAGCAAATGCAGTCGGCCAGTAAATTAGCCGGTCAAATTGAGCACGACTCGCAAAAGCTTAACCAGCTTTTGTTAAATAAAAACAGTTTGTCTTTTGATGAGAAAAAGCAAATCGAGGACCTGCTGCAAAAACGCCGTGAGTTGGACGACCTGGTAAAACAAATACAGGACGAAAACCGCAAAAACGCCTATAATCGCCAGGAAAGCCAGCAACAAAATAAAGACATGGAGGAGAAACAACAACAAATGGACCAGTTGTTGAATAATGCCCTTGATCCGAAAACACGCGAGATGTTGCAAAAATTACAGGAGCTTTTGAAAAACGACCAAAAAGAGGGAACACGCAACGAGTTGCAAAAGATGCAGAATGAAAGCAAATCGTCAAAAAGAGAGCTTGACCGCATGCTGGAACTTTATAAAAAGTTGCAGTTTCAACAAAAACTTAATCAAAACATATCGCAGCTTAACCAGTTAGCCGATAAGCAGGATAAACTTGCTGAAAAAACCGATCCGCAATCTGCTGATAAAAACAACCAGCAACAAGGCGACAAAAAAGATCAACAGGCGGATAAAAAAGCAAATCAGCAGCAGGGAGATAAAAACCAACAACAAACAGACAAGAATAATCAGCAGCAATCTGACAAAAACAACCAACCGCAGGCAGACAAGAACAACCAGCAATCTCCCGATCAGCAACAGGATAAAGACGCATTGCAAAAAGAGCAGGATAAGCTTAACAAGGAGTTTGAGGACCTAAAGAAGTCGTTGGAAGATTTAAAGAAGAGCGATGAGGACCAGGCCAAAAAGCAAAACTTTGAAGAGCCAAAACAACAGGAACAGGAAATTGAACAACAAATGCAGCAAAGTTCTGAGCACCTGTCTAAAAACAATCGTCAAAAAGCGTCGCAATCGCAGCAACAATCGTCAAAACAGATGAGAAAGCTCGCGCAACAAATGCAACAAAAAGAAGACGAGTCGGAAGAAGAACAAAATATGGTTAATGAACAGCAATTGCGTGAATTGCTTAAAAGCCTGGTCAATAGTTCGTTTGACCAGGAAAAAGATATGCAGGATTTGAAGAACCTTAGCTTTTCCGATCCGAGCTATATTGGTTTGGCCCAAAAGCAAAAAAACATAAAGGATAATTTAAAAACAGCCGAGGACACCCTATACTCTTTAAGCAAACGTATTCCGCAAATACAATCAACTGTTAATCGCGAAGTTGAATCAATAAACACACACATTGACCAGGCCCTGGACAATTTAGGCGACAGAAGAACCCCCGAGGCTAACAGGAACCAGCAGTATGCCATGACCTCAATGAATAATTTGGCACTAATGTTGAGTGACGCATTAAGTCAGTTACAGGCGCAGGCCAGCAGTAAAAGCTCAAAGAGTGGCAAAGGAAAAAAACAAATGTCAATGTCGCAGCTTAGCCAGATGCAGCAACAACTAAATCAAAACATGCAAAAGGCCCGCTATCAGATGCAACAACAGGGAGGGAATCCGAGCAAAAGCCAAAGAAGCAGCATGAGCGAGCAGTTAGCAAAACTGGCTCGTGAGCAGCAACAAATACGGCAAACATTCGAAGAATTGAATAAAGAAGAAACAAAAAACGGGGGCAGCGCGGTTCCAAATGCGGATAAAACTTCGCAACAAATGGAACAAACTGAGAAAGATCTCGTAAACAGGAGAATAACTGATGAAGCGCTAAAAAGACAACAGCAAATTCAAACCAGGCTTTTAGAAGCTGAGAAAGCAGAGCAGGAACGCGAGCAGGATCAGCAGCGCCAAAGTCATGCAGGGAAGGATATGCCGCCTGGCTATATAAAAGCGCTACAGGATTACCAACAAATAAAGGCGAAGCAAACAGAGCAGGTTAAAACCGTGCCGCCAAACCTTAATTTGTATTATAAATTGAAAATTAAGTCCTATTTTGATCAACTTAATGGAAAATGATATGCAACAGGCAAATGTTCAAATCACCGATTTGTATACTTTACAACTGCCATCGCAGCTGGAAAGTATAACCGAGTTGGAAAGTTTGATAGAAGCGATAGCGGATAAGTACCAAATTAGTGAAGATACTTTTGGTAATATGATGACCTGTCTTAATGAGGTTGTTAATAATGCAATTGTACATGGCAACAAATTGGACCCTAATAAAAAAGTAATCATTAATGTCGAGATTGATAATAAACGTATCATATGGACGGTTACCGATGAGGGCCCGGGCTTTGATTATGTCCATTTAGCCGATCCCACAGCACCAGAAAACGTAGAGAATCTAAGCGGGCGGGGTGTTTTTATTATTAAAATGCTGGCCGACCAATGTGTATTTAATGCCGCTGGTAATGAGGTTGAACTTCTATTTAAAATATAATGCCCGAAATTAGTTTTTTTGAAGAGGACATTAGTTATAAATTAAAGAACAAAAAACAGGTAAGGCAATGGATAAAAGATACCATTGTTGCCGAAGGCTTTAAATTAGGCGAGCTTAGTTACATTTTTTGTTCGGATGCCTATTTGCTCCAGATCAACAGGCAATACCTGGATCATGATACCTATACTGATATCATCACCTTTGATAACTCGGAAACAAAAGGGATAATAACGAGCGATATCTTTATTTCCATCGAACGCATAAGGGAAAATGCGGCAAAATTTAATCAATCCGTTGTTGATGAGTTACATAGAGTGCTTATTCATGGTGTATTACACCTGGTTGGTTATAAGGACAAAACGCCTGAAGATAACAAAACGATGACACAAAAAGAAGATGAGTATTTGGGTAAAAGAAACTTTTAATACTTAATTTTACCATCTCACATCGACATGTAACCAATTTTTAAAAAAATGAAAATACTAGTAATTTTATTCTCGCTGCTGTTTGTTTCGGCGCCCGCCTCGGTTTATGAGTTTAAACTAAAATCAATTGATGGTAGTGAATTTTCTTTGGCTAAGTACAAAGGAAAAAAGGTTTTAATTATCAATACAGCATCAAAATGTGGTTATACGCCGCAATATGGTGACATTGAAAAATTATCAGAGCTTTATAAAGACAAATTGGTGGTTGTTGGCTTTCCGGCTAATAACTTTGGCGGCCAGGAGCCCGGCACCAATTCAGAAATTAAAGCTTATTGTGTAAGTACCTGGAACGTTACTTTTCCGCTAAGCGAAAAAGTTAGTGTTAAGGGTGACGACATTGCACCGTTATTTAAATATTTAACCGAGGCTCCAAACCCTGATTTTACAGGTGAAATTAAATGGAATTTTGAAAAATTCCTGATCGATGAAAACGGAGTACTGATACACCGGTTCCGTTCGGCAGTTAAACCGCTTGATCCGGCTATTACAAAATATTTATAACAGAACATTCTATAAAAAAGAAAGGCTCCGATAAATCGGGGCCTTTCTTTTTTATGATATATCCAATCCATTAGGGTTTCGCAGCCTTCTTAGCTGCCCTGGTTGAATCTTTTTGAGCTGACTTTACCCGGTTTATCGAATCTTTTTGTGCCCTGGTCTTTTTCTTTCCAAAGAACGGTTTCAACAAAAAGCTGTTTTGAGCCTTCGATAAAGTTTGATTAACCGTCGCTGTAGTTTTATGCACATTGTCCATTGTCTGCTTTGCCGATTGAACAGTCGCATCCAGGTCCTTGGCCATTTTATCGTTGTTTATTAACCGACCGATACTGCCTTTGCCTGAATTAATTTTAGCTACAATTTGCGACAGATTATCTATTAGCGAACCTGCATTATCTTCTATTTTAGTAAGCTTGGCAACAATTTTATCAACGTCAATAGGGTTAACAGAGCCTATTTGGTCGCCATTGTTTATCTCACTGTTTTCAGAACCAACGCCTGGCGCCACCACTACCAGCTTATCACCCATCAACCCATCGCTGCCAATACTCATTTTAGCATCCTTTTTAATGAATTTTTTTACGTTGTTGTTAATGGTTAATACAACCTTCACGGTCGTATCATTCATAATCTGTATATCGTCAACAACCCCAATATTGATACCGGCAAAGCGAACGTTATTGCCTATTTGCAAGCCATTTACATTTTTGAATAACCCGTTTATTTTAATGGTTGAGCTGAACAGGCTTTTTTGATTGCCGATAAAAAAAACGGCAAATATCAGTACCAGTATCCCGATAGCGGTAAATAGTCCTATTTTGATTCGTTGTCCCGGTGTTGTTTTCATGATATATCTATAAAGTATGATTTTACAAGTTTGTCTTTGGATTTGTGAAGCTCATTAAATGTGCCTTCGGCAATGTATTTGCCATCGTCCATGATCAAAACGCGGTCTGATGTGATACGCGCGCATTCCATATCGTGTGTGATTATGATTGATGATGTTTTATATTTCTTCTGCATATTTAATATCAGCTCGCTTATTTCTCTTGAGGTAATCGGGTCAAGGCCGGTAGTAGGTTCATCATACAGCATTATTTCGGGCCTTATAATCAGTGTTCGTGCCAGGCCGGCTCGCTTACGCATGCCTCCCGAAAGATCAGACGGGAGCTTATCTATCGCGTCTGTTAAGCCTACACTTTCTAAAACCTCTTCTACCCTTTTATCTATTTCGTTTTGATCATCCAGTTTTAAAACCCGCGTTAGGGGGAACTCCAGATTTTCTCTAACCGTCATCGAATCGTATAAGGCCCCGCTCTGAAATAAAAAACCCACTTTCATGCGCAGTTCCTTAAGTTCATTCTCGTTCATTCCGGAAACTTCGTCGCCCAGAACTTTTAAGGTGCCGCCATCTGGCATTAACAGCCCCACAATACATTGAATGGTAACAGATTTGCCCGTACCCGAGCGGCCAAGTATCACTACGTTTTCACCCCGGTTAACCGTAAGGGTTATATCTTTTAAAACATCCTTCTTTCCGAATGATTTTTTAAGACCTTTGATGGTAATAACAGCCTCGCTTTTATTAGCCGGGCGTTTTTCCTGTTCAGGTATTTCTTTCTCTTCTCCCATCTTATTTATAAAATAATAAACTGGTGATCTGAACAGCGATGGCGTCAATAACAAAAATCCATAGCGAAGCAGTTACTACGGCCGAGTTTGCCGCTATACCTACGCTCTCGGTTCCCTTGCTGGAATGAAAACCTTTGTAGCAGCCCACAAAGCCAATAGCGAAACCAAAAAATATGGTTTTTATAAACGCTGGTAAAAAGTCGGTAAAGTCAAGTGAGGCTATTACTTTGGTAAAGTATAATGAAAAGCTGATGTGATCTCGTAAGTTTGAAGCCAGGTAGCCGCCAAACAAACCAATCACGTCGCCTAAAACAGATAAGATGGGCACCATTACCGTGGTAGCCAATATGCGGGTAACCACCAGGTATTGTAAGGGGTTGGCGCCAGATACCTCCATTGCGTCTAACTGCTCGGTCACTTTCATACTGCCCAGCTCGGCACCTATACTTGAGGCAATTTTACCAGCACATATAATGCCTATAATAACCGGCCCAATTTCGCGAACAAAAGACACTGAAAGCGTTTTTGGCAGCATACTGGCCGCGCCAAAGGCCACTAATGTTGGCCTGAGTTGTAAGATGAGCACCACGCCCATTATAAATGAAGTGATGCCAACCAGCATCATTGAACGATAACCGATCTCGTAGCATTGACGCACAAATTCGGACCATTCAAATCCGCCAACAAATATATTTCTAAAAAACCGGGTGAAAAATGTTACCTGTTCGCCTATATCCTCCAGCCATTTTTTCCACCCGGGTAATTCTATTTCTTCTGCCATTGGTATTATTATTTTAGTCTGTTATAACAAATATTTGATTAATTGTTTTTTTAACAGCTCAATAATATTTAGCCGCAAGCTAAAAGGCAGGTGTTTTATAACATGGGAACATCCAATATCAATAAACGTGTAACTGCCTCGGTTTCAATAATTAGAGAACTTGTATCATAAACCCCAATTCCGTCCCTTTTGTTTAACAATCGGTCGTTTATTTTTATCGCCCCTTCAATAATAAATAGGTAAACACCATTTCCGGGGGTTTTAATATCATATGTTATTGCCTGCCCTGCGTCAAAATCACCCATAGAAAACGTGGCGTCCTGGTTTATCCATAAAGAGCCGGCATTTTTTTCGGGAGATATTAATGTTGTTAACTGGTTGATCTTTAATGTATCCACAAAACTTTTTTGATCGTAGCGTGGTTTGATATTCCTTTCTTTCGGAAAAAGCCATATTTGTAACGTGTTGGCATCATCGGTTTGCGAATGATTATATTCGGAATGCATTATACCCGTACCTGCCGACATTACCTGTACCTCGCCGGCGTGTATCACACCGGTATTTCCCATACTATCTTTATGTTCGAGGGCGCCGTGTAACGGGATGGTTATAATTTCCATATTATCATGCGGGTGCATGCCAAATCCTCTTCCTGCGGCAATTATATCGTCATTTAATACCCTTAAAACACCAAAATGGACTTTATCGGGATTTTGATAAGGGCCAAAGCTGAATGAAAAATTCGCTTTTAACCAACCGATATCGTTGGTTCCGCGCTCATTTGCGGGATAAAATATACTTTTCATAATTTAATTATTATATGTTTAAACATACAATAATTAGTCCACAAATAATTTATGTGTATTTTTGCAGAAATTCTTAGAAATAATGGCATATAAGGCTGTTGTAATAGGGGCACACGGACTAATTGGCAGCAAACTATTGAACATTTTATGGCAGTGGTCTGAATATAATGAGATTGTTAGCTTGGGGAGGAAAAAAGTGAACCTCAAAAATAAAAAGCTACTGCAATATATTGTTGATTTGGATAACATAGAAAATTATGAAAGTCTTATTACCGGCCGGGTTGTGTTTTGTTGCCTGTCTGCCAGACCGGATAGCCGGAAGAACACAAAAGACAAAAAAACAATTGATCATGATTATCCTATAAAATTAGCTGAAATAGCCCGTAGGAATAATGTTGAACAATTTCACCTGGTTTCGACTATTGGCGCCAATAAAAACTCGGCAAACGGTCATCTAAAAATGAGGGGTGAAGTAGAAGAAGCGATAAAAGCAATTGGGATTGATTGCCTGCATATATATCAGCCCTCTGTTTTATCCGGGCATAAAGAAGGCCGGCCATTGGCAGAACAATTTACCCTCGGTGTAATGAACATCATTAACCCGGTGTTGCTTGGCCCGTTAAAAAAGTACAGGAGCATTCCTGCATTTTCAGTCGCAATGGCCATGTATAAAGAATCTCTTAAAAACAAGGAGGGTGTATTTATTCACACCTCTGATAAAATAAAACGAATATCGTGAGCACGTATATATCTGCCGAAAATTTAGGCCATTCTTTTCATGACAATTGGTTGTTTAAAAACATTTCCATCGGTATCAACCGTGGCCGTAGGGTTGCGCTAGTAGGCATAAACGGCGCCGGAAAATCAACCTTATTAAAACTGCTGGCCGGTTATATAAAACCAACTGAAGGAAAGGTGGCGCAAATGCGTGGCCTGAACATGGGCTATTTAGAACAGGATCCGGGGTTTAAAAATGCCATTACTATTAGCGACTACATATTTCATGCTGATAATATACAACAGCAACTGATTAAAAAATATGAGGAGTTGCTGGAAAATGAGCCCGATAATTCAAAAGCCATTGAGAAAATAATGGAGGAATTAAGTGAGGTGGATGCCTGGGAATATGAGTATAAAATAAAAACCATCTTAGGTCGTTTGGATATACATCATCTTAACCAGGATATAAACACTTTATCGGGTGGACAAAAAAAGCGCCTGGCATTAGCCAGGTTGCTTATTGAGGATCCGGATATTTATATTTTAGATGAGCCTACCAACCATTTGGACATTGATACGATTGAGTGGCTGGAGAAATTATTAACCGAAGGCTCTAAAACTATCCTGATGGTAACACATGATCGTTATTTCCTGGATAATGTTTGTAACGAGATATTGGAAATCGATAAGGGAAAAATCATTCCCTACGTGGGCAATTACGGTTATTATTTAGAGAAAAAGGCCGAGCGCGAAAGTGCGGATGAAGCCACATTTCAAAAAAACTCCAACCTGCTGCGTAAAGAGTTAGAGTGGATGCGGCGCCAGCCAAAGGCAAGGGGCACCAAATCTAAATCAAGAATTGATGCTTTTTATGACCTGGAAGCTAAAACGCAAAACAATGGCCCGAAGCAAAATGTTGAGCTGAGCGTTAAAACCGCGCGCCAGGGCAATAAGATTATGGAGATTAAAGACATCAGCAAAGCTTTTAGCGGCCATACTTTTGTTGATCATTTTAATTACGTATTTAAAAAGGGCGACCGTATTGGATTGGCTGGTAAAAACGGGAGCGGAAAATCGACCCTGTTAAATTTAATTACCGGCGGATTAAAGCCAGATACCGGTACTATAGAAAAAGGAGAAACCACTGTATTTGGTTACTTTCATCAATCGGGTATTGCATTCAGGGAGGATGAACGGGTAATAGACATTGTAAAAAACGTTGCAGAGTTTATCACTATGGCCGATGGGAAGCTGATATCAGCCTCGGCATTGCTTACTTTGTTTCTTTTTCCGCCTGCTAAACAGTATGGCTTTATCGCCAATTTAAGCGGTGGCGAAAAGAAAAGGCTGCAATTAATGAGCATCCTGATGAAGAATCCGAACTTCCTGATACTGGATGAGCCCACAAATGATTTGGATATTGATACTTTAAATGTATTAGAAGAGTTCTTAACTAATTATGGTGGCGTTTTAATGCTGGTATCGCACGACAGGTATTTACTGGATAAGTTAACCGACCAGCTTTTTATCATGGAAGAAAAGGGCCATGTACGTATATATAATGGCAATTATTCTTCTTATCGGTTAGAGCTGGAGGAGAATAAACAGCAAAGCAAGCAGAGTAATGCTATTGAAGCCACTGCGCCTGTTGTTACTGCCGTTAAGAAAAACAAGCTCAGTTTTAAAGAACAAAAGGAGTTGGACGGGATTGAAAAAGAAATTGAACAGGTAGAGGATAAAATAAAAAGTGCAACAGACAGCCTGAATATGGCCGGCGTTGATAACAATAAAGTAATAGAACTATCGCAAAAAATAGCGGATTTAAATAAGCTGCTGGATGAAAAAACGTTTCGCTGGCTTGAACTAACCGAATTAAAAGAGGCGTAATGAAACCATCAGATATCATTGCCTCCATAGGTGTAATTATACTTTTAATAGGGTTTTTGCTAAATTTATATAAAAAGGTGTCGGCGGAAAGCAGGACGTATGCGCTATTAAACTTTATCGGCGCGGCTACCTGTGGCTTTGCTTCGTATATGATAAGCTTCTATCCGTTTGTTGTTTTAGAAGGTATTTGGGCGGCATTTGCGCTGTTCTCTTTATTCAAGGTTCCACGTGGAACATCTGAAAAGGTTTAATAAATTATATGTTCCACGTGGAACATGGAGGTAAAATGTTTAAGAAATATAATGTAATTGTAGTTGGAGCCGGCCATGCCGGATGTGAGGCCGCGGCGGCAGCGGCTAACCTGGGCTCGTCTGTTTTACTGGTTACTATGAACATGGGAACCATTGCACAGATGAGTTGCAACCCCGCCATGGGTGGTGTTGCCAAAGGACAGATTGTGCGCGAGATAGATGCGATGGGTGGGTATTCGGGTATAATAACAGATAAAACCTCGCTTCAGTTCAGGATGCTTAACCTGTCTAAAGGACCCGCCATGTGGAGCCCACGGGCACAAAGCGACCGTATGCGTTTTGCTGAAGAGTGGCGCCTGGCATTAGAGCGCACACCAAATGTTGATTTTTGGCAGGATATGGTTTCGTCTTTGCTGGTTAAAAACAATACGGTTTGTGGGGTGCGCACTTCTTTAGGCATAGAAATAGAAGCTGATTCTGTTGTTTTAACCAATGGCACTTTTTTAAATGGTGTTATACATATCGGCGAGAAAAAGTTTGGCGGCGGGCGTACGGGAGAAAAAGCAGCAACCGGAATTACCGAACAATTATTAACCCTGGGCTTTGAATCGGGCCGGATGAAAACCGGCACTCCTCCCCGCGTGGATGGCCGTAGTTTAAACTATAGCCTCATGGAAGAACAATGGGGAGATGAAGAGCGCGGTCGTTTTTCCTATACCGATGTTGAGCTGGCTACAGATCAGCGCTGCTGTTGGATCACCTATACCAATACCAAAGTACACGAAACCCTGAAAGAAGGCTTTGAAAAGTCGCCCATGTTTACTGGTCGCATCAAAGGACTGGGGCCACGTTACTGCCCATCAATTGAAGACAAGATCAACCGGTTTGCCGAACGCGACAGGCACCAGATATTTGTGGAGCCCGAAGGCTGGAATACCTGTGAGATTTATGTGAATGGCTTTTCTACCTCCCTTCCTGAAGATGTACAATACAATGCATTGACCCAAATACCGGGTTTTGAAAACGCTAAAATGTTCCGCCCTGGTTATGCTATTGAATACGATTTCTTCCCCCCTACCCAGTTGGGTTTAACATTAGAAACCAAACAGATCAGCAACCTCTATTTTGCAGGGCAGATTAATGGCACAACTGGATATGAGGAAGCCGCATCGCAAGGGTTTATTGCCGGCATAAATGCACATCAAAAAATCAACGATAAGCATGAGTTGATTCTTAAAAGATCAGAATCATACATTGGGGTTTTAATAGACGACCTGGTGACGAAGGGAACCGAAGAGCCTTACCGTATGTTTACTTCCCGTGCCGAGCATCGTTTATTGTTGAGACAAGACAATGCGGATATTCGGCTGAGCCCAATTGGTCATGAACTGGGTTTGATTAATGACGAGCGTTTAGACAAGGTGAATCGTAAAGTCAAAAACTCGGACGACATTGTAGCTTATACAAAATCAAAATCCATCAACCCCGCCGAAATAAATAATCTATTGGAAGATTTGGGGACGAGCCCGCTTTCTCAAAATGCGAAGCTGTTTAATTTATTGAGCCGTCCGCAGGTTTCATTTAAAGATCTGCGAAAGGCGGATGAGCCTTTGGATAATCTTCTATCGGGTTACGATAAAGAAACTATTGAGCAGGCTGAAATAAAAATCAAATATGAGAGTTATTTTGAAAAGGAATTAGACATTGTTGAACGCATGAAAAAAATGGAGGATAAAGAAATTAATTCGGAATTTAATTATCACCAATTAGGCTCCTTGTCGAAAGAGGCACGCGAAAAGTTGATGAAGATCAAACCGCGCACTTTGGGCCAGGCTTCCCGTATTTCGGGCGTTTCACCATCTGATATATCCGTTTTAATGGTTCACATTACCAAATAGCGTGTAAACAACTGCAAATCAACCAATTATAAAACATCGTTTATACGGCATTATTTTAATTTTTTAATATCAACCTCCATCAAAACATAAAAATCGTTTATTTCGCATAAAAATGACGTTAAATAAAAGGCCCTTGTTTTTTTTCAGAATTTTATCTCTTTTTGGCGTGGCACTACTTCTTTTTGGTTGTGCCGTCCAACAAAAACCGCGCGGAGGCCCCAGGGACGTCCTACCGGTGAAATTATTGAAAGCGACACCGTCAAATTCAACACATAATTTTTCATCAAAAATCATTCAACTGGATTTTGACAAGTTTTTTAAATTGGTAAGCCCGTACCAGGAAATAACCATAAGCCCTGCAATGGAAAAACCACCGGAATATAAGTCCCGCCAAAAAAGCCTGCTTATCACCTTTAAAGACACGCTGCAGAAAAATACTACATATGTGATCAACTTCGGCAAAGCCATAGCCAGTTTGACAGAGGGCGTCGTTTTGAAAAATTTCACTTATGTATTTTCTACCGGCACGCATATCGACTCCTTAAGTATCGCGGGAAATGTGATTAATACTCTCACCCAGCAAAAGGAAAAAGATGTAACCGTAATGCTTTTTACTTTGCACCAGGATTCGTTACTATTCGGAAAAAAGAAACCATCCGTTTATACCACTACCGATACGGCCGGCAATTTTAGCATCAGCAATTTGCACGAAGGCCTTTATAAACTATACGCCTTAAAAGAAACCACAGCTGACAAGATATATAACAACGACAATGAACTAATCGGCATCCCAACAAAAACGATAAATCTTCAAAACGATACCACTGGTATCCAGTTAAAGTTATTTAAACAGATTCCTGCAAAATTTCGTTTAGAACGCAAAGTTGACCCGGATGGCAAAATATCACTGGTCTTTAACAAACCACTGGAAAAGCCGGGTATTCGCATACTCTACCCAACGGCGCAAAATGAAGATAAATACGTGCAGATCAGCAAGACGAGGGATACCGCTTTGCTCTATGTGCGAAATATGGACTTCGATTCGCTTAGTGTTGCCGTGTATGATAACAATAAACCGGTTGATACCACTGCGATACATAAGGGCCGTAAGGAAACCTACGTAAGGCAAATTACTGCAGCTACAACAGCCGACACACGACAATTACTCAAACCAGGTACCGACCTGGGTATTACTTTTAATATGCCTATTATAGCTTACGACCCAAGCCTTATCGTATTAAAAGGAGACTCAACTTTATTATCCGACTATACCATAGATAAAGACACGTCGAATTTAAAACACCTCACTTTAAAATACAAGTGGCGGCAAAATGTATCATACAATCTGACTTTTAATGCCGGCGCGGTGACCGGCTATTTTGGCGACAAAAACAAACAACCAATTGTTAAGAAATTCAAGATAGATAAGCCTGAAAATTATAGCCTGCTTACACTTAAAGTTACAGTACCGGATACAGCAAAAGCTTATATTGTCGAATTCTTCAATGAGCAAAATTCTTTGTTGCGCAGTGACGTGATACGGAAAAACACATCGTTGGTTTATAGAAATTACATTACCGGTAAATACCATGTCCGTGTAATCTACGATGATAACAAAAATGGTATATGGGACACGGGCAGCATAAAAAATAACCGGCAACCGGAAAATGTTTGGGTGGATAAAGACATCATTGCCCTACGGCCCAACTTCGATTCTGAAACGACGATACTTATACCGCGGGAGCCTATTCTTTAAACCAGCCCGAATACATGATATAGTTATTGGGTAGCTTCTCCAGCATCTGGCGTTGCTGGTCGGTTATTGGTTTGATTTTTTTTGCCGGAGTGCCTGCATATAAGTAGCCCGACTCGCAAATGGTTTTTTCTAATACAACAGATCCGGCGGCTATAATTACGTAAGGCTCAACTACTACGTGATCCATTACGATAGCACCCATACCAATTAACACATTATCATGAAGCGTGCAACCGTGTACCAGGGCATTGTGGCCAATGGACACATTATTACCGATATTGGTTGGCGCATACAGGTAAGTACAATGTATCACCGCGCCATCCTGTATGTTGGTGTTATTGCCAATCTTAATATAATGCACATCGCCGCGTATAACTGCATTGAACCAAACCGAGCATTTATCACCCATCACGACATCGCCAACTATAGTAGCGTTTTCGGCAATAAAACAGTCTTCTCCCCAGGACGGGCTGATATTTTTTACGGGCAGGATTACGGGCATGTGTTCAATTATTGAAGGATTGAATTAATGATTTATTGCAAGTAACAAATTTTATTTATGTTTGGTATACTAAAATAAGCGGAAATAGCTCAGCTGGTAGAGCATCAGTTTCCCAAACTGAAGGCCGCGGGTTCGAATCCCGTTTTCCGCTCTTTAAAAATTCATAATTGACAACTCCCTCTCTTCGTGAATTTTTTTTAACGCAACTTGCGCACTAAGAGGATAGCTTTTATAATTTTTGTAAAATTTAACCAATTCTTCATAGGTAGAATCGTTGAACTTAATATAATAAAACTCGATTTCCTTATTAGTTTTTAGCTCAGCTTCTTTATCAGAGCCATAAAATACGTTTGTATAGAGTTCCAAACCTACCTTTCTATTTACGCTGAAATAAAGTAGAAAAATTAAAAGAATAAATGGATTAAGACCCAGCGACGCAATGTTTAAATTGTCTCCCTTATATAAATAATATACCCGGCCAAAAGAACTTACTGATGCGGTAAATAAAATAATATTAAAGACGGCACATAACAGCAATATAAACACCGCATACTTTGCATCATTTTTACTTGTCTTAAACCACACAGTAAAAAGCCAGGCTGCTACGCCTATATAAAAATTTAGACTTAATGTTATATTTTGAGTAAAATGCTGAAAGATAGCGACTGCAATTAAATAGCCTATTAAGCAAATAATAGCAACATCGGTATATTTCGAAATTTTACTCATAACTTAAAACACTGTATCCTCCAAAACCTCCTGATGTTCCGGATAATCTGTGGTATAATGCAATCCCCTGCTTTCTTTTCGCATCATGGCTGATTTAACCACTATATAGGATACCTGTATCAAATTACGCAGCTCGCAAAGTTTTACAGATAATTTGGTTTTTTTATAAAAAGCTTCTGTTTCTTCGTGCAGTAGTCCCAAACGGCGCATGGCACGTTCCAGCCTGAAATCAGAACGCACAATACCCACATAATCATTCATGAGCTTTTGCATTTCGCGGACGTTGTGTGTTACCAGGATATCTTCGTTTGATAATTGAACTCCTTTTTCGTCCCAGTCCGGTATATTTTCGGGTATAACAATATGTTCAACCTGCTTAACGGCATCTTCATAAATCCTATGTGCAAAAACCAACGCTTCTAATAATGAATTAGAAGCCAGCCTATTAGCGCCATGCAAACCGGTAGAAGAGCATTCCCCACAGGCATATAACCGCAATATGGATGAGCGGCCGGACTGATCAACCATTACCCCGCCACACATATAATGACAAGCAGGCGCAACCGGTATCATATCGGTAGTCATATCAATACCTATATCTAAACACTTGGCATAGATATTAGGAAAGTGAGCCAAAATATCACTCTTTTTTCGGTGACGGATATCCAGGTAAACAAAATCTTCTCCCGATTTTTTTATTTCCGCGTCAATGGCCCTGGCTACAATATCGCGCGGGGCCAATGATTTACGCTCGTCATATTCCTGCATAAATTCTTCCCCATTGGTCCGTTTTAAAATACCACCAAAACCACGAACTGCTTCTGATATTAAAAACGATGGATATTCACCCGGATTATACAAAGCTGTTGGATGAAACTGGATAAATTCCATATTCCGCACTTTTCCTTTTGCCCGGTAAACCATGGCAACACCATCACCCGTAGCAATAGTTGGGTTTGTGGTAATAGAATAAATATGACCAGATCCGCCTGACGCCATTACAGTAATTTTCGATAATATTTTCTCTACTTCCTGCGTATGCGTATTAAAAGCATAAATGCCAAAACAAGTAATATCCTCGCTTGATTTATTTACAAACTCGCCTAAATGATGCTGTGTTATCAGGTCGACAGCAAAATAATGTGTTAGTATTTCAATGTTTGGGTTTTGATGAATCTGTTCTAATAATGAACGCTCCATTTCAAAACCGGTAATATCTTTATAATGTAATACCCGGAATTCAGAGTGTCCTCCCTCCTTCGCCAGGTCATAAATACCTTCATTTGTTTTATCAAAGTTGGTACCATAATCAATAATTTCCTTAATCCGCTCAGGTCCCTCTTTCACCACAATTTCCACAACTTCTTTATCGCACAGTCCATCACCCGCAATTAGGGTGTCATTTATATGTTTTTCAAAAGAATCCTCTTTTTTATCCACAACCACAGCAACACCGCCCTGGGCATACTTAGTGTTTGATTCATCTTCGTTTGATTTAGTAACTATCAGAACCTTACCATGCTTTGCAGCTTTAAGTGCAAAACTTAGTCCGGCTATGCCCGACCCCACTACCAGGAAATCCACAGTTCTGGTCATAATTTATCTATGCTATGTGTAAAAGTGTAAATGGTGTTAACAATAGGAGCCAAAGATGTTAATTTTGTGTAAGCAAATACCTAATAAGTAATTAAAAGGTGGATAACCTTACTTTTTCATGATTAAGCAAACAACTTTTAAGCGACTTATAAGTTGTATTTTTGACAAAATTAACATTTTATAAGGCAATGAATTATTAACAAATAAGTTTTATAAATAAATGTTACTTATTAAATACACTTGATAATCAATAAAATAACATTCATAAATTGTAAATATCCTGTTAATAAAAAGTTAAAAACAACTTTTACCATAAAACATATCACAACTTTTAAACATAACTAACACACCAATAACAATAGTTCTTTTTTATATATAAAACTCATTGTTATTAATTGAATTGTTGAAATGAATATCTTAGATGAAATAAATTTGAAAGGTTTTGTAGAGGAGGAAGTAGATCCTTCGCTTGATCTTTTTGATGAAATAGAAAAGTTAAAAAAGGAAAAAAATGCAGTTATATTGGCTCATTATTACCAGGAACCTGATATACAAGATATCGCAGATTATATTGGGGATAGTTTGGGATTATCGCAACAAGCCGCAAAAACTGACGCCGATATTATTGTGTTTGCCGGTGTACACTTCATGGCCGAAACCGCAAAAATATTATCACCCAACAAAAAAGTTTTATTACCCGACTTAAAAGCCGGCTGCTCGTTAGCTGATAGCTGTCCGCCGCATTTGTTTAAAAAGTTTAAAGAAAATTACCCGGACCATTTGGTAATAACTTATGTAAACTGTACGGCAGAACTAAAAGCATTAAGCGATATAGTTTGTACCTCGAGCAATGCGGTACAAATAGTAGAGAGTTTGCCAAAGGAACAAAAGATAATTTTTGGACCGGATAAAAATTTGGGTGCATATGTAGCCAAAAAAACAGGGAGAGATTTAGTGTTATGGAACGGCGCCTGTATGGTACATGAGATATTTTCGCGGGAGAAAATAACCAAATTGAAAGAACGTTACCCGAATGCTAAATTATTGGCACATCCTGAATGTGAAGAAGTTATACTGCAAATGGCTGATTATATTGGATCAACTACAGGTATATTAAAATATGCTTCAAAACACCCGGATAAAGAATTTATTGTAGCTACCGAAGCCGGTATACTGCACCAGATGCAAAAAGAAAACCCGGATAAGGTTTTTATACCCGCACCGCCCAATAATAACTGTGCATGCAATGATTGCCCACATATGAAGAGAAACACGTTGGAGAAGCTTTATTTATGCCTTAAAAAAGAAATGCCGGAGATACAAGTACCCCGACATATTATTGAAAAAGCGGTAAAGCCGATTGAACGGATGCTGGAAATATCAGCACAACTAGGATTATAGCCCCCTAACCCCCTAAAGGGGGAATAACAGCTGTAGTGGGGTTATCCCTGACCCCGACCTGTATAATACTGTAATTGAATTTACCTTTCGTATTTTTGCCGGAGAAAAAGTAAGCAAGTATGGCATTGTTTGATAATAAAGAAAAAACTAATATAGAAGCACTTGGTGAATTTGGATTGATCAATCACCTCACTAAAAATATACAACTAGTACAAAAAAGCAGCGTGAAAGGTGTTGGTGATGATGCCGCCGTACTTGGTTTTGAAGGAAAAAAAGTATTGGTATCCACCGATATGCTGTTAGAGGGTATTCACTTTGATTTAGCTTATACGCCATTAAAACATTTGGGTTATAAAGCGATACAGGTAAATTTAAGTGATATCTACGCGATGAATGGGATGGCTTCGCAAGTTACGGTATCTATTGGGATGTCGAGTAAATTCCCGATTGAGGCTATTGAAGATTTGTATGAAGGCATTTATATCGCCTGCGAAAAGTATGGGGTTGATTTAATAGGCGGCGACACTACGTCCTCTAAACAGGGCCTGGTGATCAGTGTAACATCCATTGGCTATGCTGATGAAAAAGATATTGTTTATAGAAACGGCGCACAGGAAGGCGATTTGATCTGTGTATCCGGCGATTTGGGCGGCGCGTATACCGGTTTGCAATTATTGGAGAGAGAAAAATTGATCTATTTGGAGAACCCTAACATTCAGCCCGACCTGGAAGGAAAAGATTATATTGTTGAGCGGCAGCTAAAACCCGAGGCCCGCAAGGATATTGTTGAAATGCTGAAAGATATTGATGTAAAACCAACGGCGATGATCGATATATCTGATGGGTTGGCATCCGAGATTATGCATATTTGCAAGCAAAGTAATAAAGGATGTAATATACACGAGGATAAGATCCCGCTTGACCCTATGACCTTTGAAACCGCGCGAGAATTTAACCTGGATCCAACCGTATGCGCCTTAAGCGGTGGCGAGGATTATGAGTTGTTGTTCACCGTTAAACAAGCCGATTACGATAAAATAAAGTTTAAAATGGACATCACCATTATTGGCTATATCACTGAACCCGGTGTGGGCTGTAATCTGATCTCGAAAAGCGGTGTGGTACATCCGCTAAAGGCGCAGGGATGGAATGCTTTTCCGAAAGAGGGAGAATAAATATTTAAGCGTTATTGCCTTTAATTAGCCAATTAATTAGTGTATTTATTTATAAAATCTTTACACCCCTGCTCTATCAGTTTAAATACAGGTAAAAACTGGGTATCATCATAATAAGGGTCGGGCACTATTTTATCTCCTAATAAAAGGCTTACTTTTTTCTTGTCTTCGGCATTTCGGGCCATCGCCAAAATATCGCTCAGGTTGCTTTTATCCATCACCAGTATATGATCGAACGTATCAAAATCGCTGATCCTGAACAACCGACAAACTTGGTTACTGATATCAATGCCCTGTTCGCGGGCAGTGCGGGTAGAGCGTTTATCGGGTCCCTCGCCAACATGCCAGTTGCCTGTGCCTGCTGAATCAACTTCCCAGCCAAGCTTGTTTTGTTTGACCAAATGTTGCATAATCCCCTCGGCCAGCGGCGACCGGCAGATATTGCCGAGGCATACCATTAGTATTTTCATAGTTAAGCTAAAAGCTAAAAGCAGAAAGACCAAAGCTTTTTGCTTTTAGCCTTCCGCTTTCAGCTAAATATTATCCAAATAATTCATTCAAAACCCCGGCTAACCTAACCCCGCATTTAAGCAATTGCTGATTGGTGATGCCGATATATTTGAAATTATAATCATAGTTTCTCAGGATGCCATTTGCCGGTACATCAGCATATATTTTTTCGGCAAGCTGGTTTGATTCATATAACCATTGGCTGATGGGCGCTTTTTGCCATTCGGCGCGTTGCTCGGTTGTGGTATGATTAATGGCGGCAGCGTATTCGGTATAGCTCAATTGCTGGAAATTAATCAGTTCCGAATCCCAAACAGAGTGCAGGTTGGTTGGATTATTTTGCCAGGTTAATTTTATATCATTACCACCCTTATCGGTAGTACGCCCGGTATGCATCGGCTGATGCACATCTTCCACAATATGAATTACCATGCGCAGGTAAAGCAGTTTGTTCTCTTTGCTTAGGTCCTTCTTTTTCAGCTCCCCTATCATGAACTGTAATTTGGTATAGGCATCGGTATTGGTGTCATGCAACAAAAACTCCTGCATTTCAGGGTAGGTGTAAGCCTTGTCAAAATCAATATAGTGCCAGGATGATAAATAACTAAAAGCCGGATCTGATTTTATAAAATCGGCCCAATTGCTGGCCATAGCTACAGACTCATCGCCCAAAATGGCTTTGATCGCAGCACGTGCTTTTGGGGTTAAATAACTGTCGGCAATCTGGCCGCAAATACGGTGACCTTCGGCTCCCCAGGCCATAGTAAACATTGGGACTGAAAGCAGGGCAATGCCCAATACTAATCTCTTTAAAAAGTTGATCTTCATTTTTATAGTGGTTTGATATGACAAGTTAGCCTTTTTATTAAACGCAAGTTAATGGGTACAACGTTTGATGTGCTTGCAAATTGAAGCAAGGAATCGGTTTTTTTATTGATTTGGTAATATTCCTCGTAAACGCCGATGCGGAAACAGGTACCATCCAGCTTTATGCTATAATCCGGATTACTAAAAACGCCCTTTAAATGCAGCGTATCATGCTGCTGTACGTAAGTGCCGCGGATATATTCGGTCCAGTGCCCTTTGCTCATACAGGTATCTACCCCGTAATTTACTTTGCTGAAAGTTTGCTGCTGAATAAAAAACGAATCGCAGGTAAATTTAAAATGATAAAGCGAATAAGTAACCAGCTGCTTTTGCACAACTGTGGAATCCTGCTGCCATTCGCCTTGTAAATAGCCCTCGCCCGGTCCCTGCATGTTCGGGTTTAGGGAACATGCCGAGAAGAGGCAGAAAGCGGAAAGGAGAAAGCAGAAAGAGAGCCTCACCCTAAATCCCTCTCCGGTAGAGAGGGACTTTAAACCATACTTACGTTTATAAATTTCGTTTAACATGAAAAATAATAAAAGCCCCTTCTAAATCTCCTCCGGAAGGGGAGACTTTATTCGTTTTTTTAAGCCCTCTCTTCCGGGGAGGGTTGGGAGGGGCCTATTTCAGTCCCCCAATCATATCCTCCGGTTTAACCCATTGGTCAAATTGTTCATTGGTGAGCAAGCCTAAGCCAATAGCGGCTTCGCGAAGAGACAGGTTTTCTTTTAAGGCTTTCTTGGCAATTTTAGCGGCATTTTCATATCCGATATGCGGATTTAATGCGGTAACCAGCATTAACGAGTTTTCCAAATGTTTTTTAATCCCTTCATAATTGGGTTCGATACCAACTGCACAATGATCATTAAATGATACGCAGGCGTCGCCAATTAAACGCGCAGATTGCAAAAAGTTAGCAGCCATTAACGGCTTAAATACATTCAGTTCATAATGACCATTTGAGCCGCCGATAGATATGGCCACATCATTACCCATCACTTGCGCTGCAACCATGGTAACCGCTTCGTTTTGGGTTGGGTTAACCTTGCCCGGCATAATAGATGATCCCGGCTCGTTATCCGGGATATGGATTTCGCCAATACCCGAGCGCGGACCAGAGGCCAGCATGCGGATATCGTTAGCTATTTTCATTAAGGAAACGGCAATTTGTTTTAAAGCGCCATGGCTTTCAACGATAGCGTCATGTGCAGCCAAAGCCTCAAATTTATTCTCCGCAGTGCGGAAAGGGAGGTTGGTAAATTTAGCTATATATTCGGCAACTTTAACATCATAGCCTTTTGGGGTATTGATGCCGGTGCCTACTGCCGTACCGCCAAGGGCAAGCTCAGACAGGTGATCCAGTGTATTTCTTAATGCTTTTAAGCCGTGGGTCAATTGTGAAGCGTAACCTGAAAACTCCTGGCCCAAAGTAAGCGGTGTTGCATCCATTAAATGGGTGCGGCCAATTTTTACCACGCTTTTAAACGCTTCAGTTTTGGCTAATAAGGTATCGCGTAATTTTTCAATGCCCGGTATGGTTACATCGATCACCATTTTATAGGCGGCGATGTGCATCGCGGTTGGATAAGTGTCGTTGGATGATTGTGATTTGTTCACATCATCATTAGCGTGGATTATGGCTTTGCCTTCGCCTAACTGATTACCGGCCAATACATGCGCGCGATTAGCGATCACCTCGTTCACATTCATGTTGGATTGTGTGCCCGAGCCGGTTTGCCAGATCACCAGCGGAAATTCGCCCGCTAATTTGCCCGCTAAAATCTCATCACAAACGGCGGCTATCTGGTCGCGTTTTTCGGCGGATAATACGCCCAGGTCGGTATTGGTATAAGCGGCAGCTTTTTTAAGATAGGCAAATGCGGCTATAATCTCCTTTGGCATAGAAGCCTCGGGCCCAATTTTAAAATTATTGCGCGACCGTTCGGTTTGCGCGCCCCAGTATTTATCGGCAGGTACCTGTACCTCGCCCATGGTATCGTGTTCGGTTCTGAAACTCATGGTAACATCTATTTTTCAGCGGCAAAGGTAGGGTTTTAACCCGAAATCGCGAGATATGGTATATGAGTTATTGTATGAATACATAAGAACAAAGCATATTATATATAAATAAGCGTCATGGGATTCTGTTTACTACAACACTGTTTCACTTACTACTAAAATATTTATAAATTCAGTTTGTTGCATTGTTCCGTTTATTTTCAAAACAACTAGTTAAGGTGATTTATTGCTTTTTTATTAAAATAATTTTTTCTTCAATATCTAACTTTATGCTAATTATATCTTTATATTTCTCTGGAGGATACGTGTTTTTATTAATTAATTCAAAGAATGTCTTTATTCTAAAAAGCTGATCGTCATAATTTTTAAAATCTACTCTAAATGCATCATTGTTCATCCCATCGTCCATGTTTTTAATAAACAAGTACATAATTTTAGAATTGTTTGAACCCAAAAGATCTATAACTTTTAATAGTCTATCGCGGCATGTAACATATTGCTTATTCTCATAAGCATTTTCCGCTTTCTGAAATAGTATCTCTGCTTGTTCCTGGTTGGTTTGAGCATATACGTTGATTGAAAACATGATAGCGCTTATTAACGGATATATTTTTTTCATGTTTATGGCTAATTATTCCAAAAATCTTTACTTGTTTTATTATTAGTCTCAGTTACTATTTTTATGGCATAGCCACTATTGGTCGCGTTCTTTTTTATAGTTTCAAATGCAGAGTATGCATCATCCGGAATAATAAAATAACCTAATTTTGTAAGCCTTTCAGAGGTTTCGTCAAGTTCTTCAAAATACTTAGTAGTGATTTTAAAAAGCGACAATATTTTTTTCGATACGTCAGCCTCTGATTGCCAAGTATCATCACTATATTTATTGATGGATAAGGGGGACATAATGGTTATCGTATTATCAATTCTGCAAAAAGCAACATAATAAACGGTTTTTATTTTAGCATTTTGATTTTCGACGTCGCGGGGTTTTTTAAATGGGTATTTGGAATAATAAATGCCGCCAACAGCTGCGTCTAATCTATTATCTTTTTCCAATAGCCTTTCCCCGCTTGCGTGCATTCTCTTTTCTTCGGCCTCGAGCTCTGCCTTTTGTTCTTCTAACTTCCTGTTTCTTTCCTCTCGTGCATCCGCTTCTTGTTTTTCCTGCTCTTCACGATCTGCTGTTGTCTTAGCTTGTTTTTCCTGATTAGCAGCTAATAGATCATTGGTTTGGTTAAAAAAATCATTGGTTTTTTGAGAAACTTTTTTCTGATTTTCTTTTTGAATGTTGGCTAACTTAAGCTGCTCTATCCTTACATTTTCCGTTTTTAGTTGGCTTTGGACTTGTTCTTTTTGTTTTACTTTTTCTTGCTGTTGGGTACTATATTCTTTATTGGCCTCGATAGCTATTGGATTATCTTTTGGAGCACTCCCCATATTGCTCGTCGGATCATGAAAAACAACATCCCTATATGGGGTTTCAACTTTAGAGCCAATAAACCAGTTGCCAATATAGTTGTCGATCTTTGCTTTGTCTAAAAAGACACTTACGCTTTGTTTTTGTGACTTTCCATCACAATCTAAAAAATCGAAATAGAACACCAGCGTCCCACCCTCTATTTGAAAATCACTTCTTGTTTTATAAAACGAATAATTAGTACAGGGCTTACCAAGTGAAAAAGCAATCTCAACCTTATGCGAATTTGGATACGCATCATCTGAATATACAGTAATCCATTCAGTGAAATTTTTTCCGTTTTGAGCGTTTATTGAAAACGAAAATATAATCAGCGTAAAAATAAGTGCCAATATTTTTTTCATGCGATTAATTAGTAAACTCTAATTCGAGCTAAGAAACTATATTGAGACCATTCGCTAATTGTTAACGATCTGGGACTATTATTATTCGGCCAAGGATCGCGTACTATTGAGTTAGTAACAGCAACTTTATTAAAAATATCATGATCATATTCAATGGCTGTTAATACCATTGCATGACCATGTGAACCAATAATTAATGGATTACCGGAAATTAAATCTTGTATTGCTGTAATTTGATTTGCCGACAACGAATTTGCTGATACATTAAAAGAGGTTCCATTATCGTCGATCCAAACTCTATTAAGAGCTTGCAATATTTGATTCGGGTCCCCAGGTAAATTTTCAATCTGCCCAAATGTTTCTTTTACTACTCTTTCTTGTGACACACTATGACCATAATAAGCAAAAACCGTACTTATTGAGGCCGCCCAACACCACTCGCTTTCATTTTGTTTTTTTGAAACTACGTTTAAAAATGCTGATTGTATCCCCGCAATACAGTGCTGAATTCCATAAGCATTAAAATTATTACATTGTAAATTAGGTTGGCAGAAACCGCAAACACCTTTTAGAATAATTAAAACTAAAAAAACCACCTTTTTCATAATTTCTTTTATTTCAGTTATGGTTGTGCACTTAAAAATAACCAACAATTGACATCATCACAATAGCCATTTATAGCTATTGATATCGAATCATATCTGCCAAAATACCTATAAAAAAAATCATTTCATTTGAAATTATAGTATATTTAAAAAGCTAACTATTAATGCTTTATCATGAAGTTTGAATTGTTTAATGAAGAAACAAACAAGGTTTGGAAACGGGCATCAAGCGGCCAAGCTACAAATCGTATGCAGTTTGAATTGGATATTTATAAAAAACTGTTAAACTTTTTCCAGGTCGGCGATTTTTACTATATCATATTCAACATAAGTATGCTCGACTTTGAATTTACAAGTGCGCAGGTAGAAACAATATTGGGCTATAAGCAGTCTGAGTTTAACATGCCTCTTTTCATGGAAATTATTCACCCAGATGATCGGCCTTGGCTATTAACGTATGAAACTAAAGCATCTGAATTTTTAATTGCTTTGCCCATAGATAAATTAATGAAATATAAGGTGAGGTATGATTTTCGTTTAAGAACTAAAGACGGTAATTACAAGAGGATTTTGCATCAATCCATTATAGTGGAGCATGATAACGATGGCCTCATAACAAGGACCTTGAGTGTAGAAACAGATATTTCGCATCTAAAAAAAGAGGGGGATCCTGTGTTGTCTTTTATCGGCTTGGACGGGGAACCCTCATATATCGATATTGACACCAAAAGCGCTTATATCGAAAGCAATGACATATTGAGTGCTCGCGAAAAGCAAATCCTTATATTTTTAATAGAGGGTAAATTAAGCAAGGAAATAGCCGATATTTTAAAAATAAGCAAAAACACGGTTGATAACCATCGTAAAAATATGCTTCATAAAAATAGCCTTTACACAACCGCTGAATTAGTTGGTAAAGCTATAAGGCAGGGGTGGGTATAAGGATTTAAAACCCCCGCTCCGTCTTCCCCATCCATTCATTCAAGCCCGCCACCTTTTGCGGATTATCCTTTAACCATTTGCTATTTTCATCCATATTAGCGCTCAAGCTTATAGTGCGGGTAAAGGCGGCCATATTATCGCTTTGCGCCAGCTTGTAAAAATAATCCGCCAGGTATATATCAAAAAAGAGTTTGCCTGTTTTCTTTTCAGACAACTTGCCGGTTAAAGTAAATATACCCGTCAGTTCATTTTGCAGCAGGTCCTTCTTTTTCAGCTCCCCTATCATGAACTGTAATTTGGTATAGGCATCGGTATTGGTG
>Ga0207032_1027_pt1 | contig 49525 bp, 31 predicted proteins | sample Alteio_BWMinCont_38_FD_153308 | JGI IMG/M metagenome (GOLD analysis project Ga0207032, IMG submission 153308) | Enriched cells from forest soil in Barre Woods Harvard Forest LTER site, Petersham, Massachusetts, United States -... | ecosystem: Environmental > Terrestrial > Soil > Temperate forest >... | reverse complement strand
TATAATGCTGATCTTGATGAAGTATTGATAAGCTCGAGGAGCCTAAGCGAAATCTGGATATTAGACCATAGCACCACTACTTCACAGGCAGCTACTCACAGCGGTGGAAAACGAAAAAAAGGCGGCGATTTACTGTATCGGTGGGGCAATCCATCAACATACGGAAGGGGAACACTGGCCAATAAAACGTTGTTCAATCAGCACAATCCGTCATGGATACCTGATGGGTACCCTGGAGCGGGTAAAATTTCCATTTTTGACAATGGGACAAATAGACCCGGGGGGAATTTTTCATCTGCTGATATCATCATCCCACCTGTTGATGCAAACGGCAATTATTACATTGGAATTGATAAAACCTATGGACCAGACAGTGCATCCTGGTCATACAGAGCCCCTAAACCAACCGATTTTTATTCTGCAACTCAAGGTGGAGTACAGCGGCTGTCGAATGGAAACGCTTTGATCTGTGAAGCCAATAAAGGCAATCTGTTTGAAATTGACTCAAATAAAAATATAGTATGGAGATACGTTGATCCTGATGGTGGATTTGGCCCAACCATTCAAACTTATAGCCCTGGATTTAATGATTGCTTCCGGGCGACTTTGTATGAGGAAAATTACTCCGGATTTAAAAACAAGATCCTGATACCCGGCAGCCCAATAGAAATCAATCCGTATGCATTTTCAACCAATTGCAAAATGCCTTATATATACTTAAAAACGCCTTTATATACTATTAAACAGTTAAAAGGATACAATAAATTAACAGGAGTTGCTGATTCACTTAACAGAGGCGTAGGTTTCATTAAAGGAATCGTAGAAAGTCCTGATCTGGGTAGCACTCTCAAAAGATTTACTATCCTTGACAGCACAGGAGCCATAAGTATCATAGCAAGTGAATCTTATTATATCCCTAAAACAGGCGACAGTATTCTTGTTGGTGGCTATATCACTCAAGCCAATGGCCTTACCGAGTATTCTATTGATACACTCTTTGTATTAATGAAGGGTAATGTAGTGAAAACGCCGGACATAATTGATAGTTTTAGTGAATCTACAGAATCTGACCTTGTGACAATTAAAAACGTCAGGCTGGTAGATAAAAATGAATGGAGTCCCTTTGGCGGAGGATTTAATGTTCATATTACAAACGGGGCTGATACTTTTATCATGCTAATCAGCGCAAAAATTGACTTGTTTAACATGAATGCACCATGGGAGCTTTTTGATGTGACTGGAATAGAAATCCAAAATCAGCCAAACTTGCCATATTTCAAGGATTATGAAATAGAGCCAAGGGGAAGTTTTGATATCCATAAAATCACGCAACTATACAATATTGAACAGATAAGAGTGCAAAATGCAATAACCGGAATTTCCGATTCGGCAGGAGGAAAATATCCCTTTTTTCTAAAAGCGATAGTACAAAGTCCGAATCTAAGTACAATTGGCCTAAATTTCTCAATAAAAGACTACACCGGGTCTGTGATGGTTGTTTCTAATTCTGATATAGATGGATATAAACCTAAAATTGGTGATAGCCTCCTATTGCGAGGTTTTGTGGTTCAAAATAATGGCCTTACGGAGGTTTCTGTAGATTCTATTTTAGTCCTCAAAAATTCCTTGCCAAATGTAAAACCAATTCCTGTAACTATTCCATCTGAATCTAATGAGGCTCAATTAATTAAGCTTTCAAAATACTACATTGCAGATACGTCAAAATGGAAACCGGTTGCAGGTGGTTTTAACATCAAAATTACAAATGGGACCGACAGTATAAATATGTTTATTAGTTCGTCCACAAATCTTTTTACAACGAATGTACTGGTTGGAACATTTAACATAACGGGTATTGAAATTCAAAATCAGCCTGCTGCACCTTTTTTTGGTAATTATTTGATTGAGCCAAGAGGAATATTCGATTTCCAAAGAATCGTTCCTCTTTATAAAATTAATAAGTTGCGGATTCAGAATGCTGTGAATGGAGTATCAGACTCAGCAGGCAGTAAAAATAATTTTTTATTGAAAGGTATCGTCCAAAGCCCTGATTTTGTGAAGACAGGATACAAGTTCTCCTTAAAAGACAATACAGGTTCCATATTTGTAAATGCCAATGTTAAAATCGATGGATATGTACCGTTTGTGGGTGATAGTATAGAAGTAAGGGGATTATTAAAGCAAATAGATGGTGTAATAACTGTTTTAATAGATTCGGTTTCAAAATTAAATAATGCTACTCCTTCTCTAAACCCCAGGGTTATAACAACATTAAGTGAACTAACGGAAGCTAACCTGATAAAATACACCAACGCAAGACTTCTTTATCCAAACCAGTGGGATACAACAGGGTCAGATTTTATTGTTGATATCAGTAATGGAACCGATACAATCCAATTGTACATCAGCAGTGCCACAAATTCATTTTATCAACCGGCACCAATAGGGAAATTTAATATAACAGGCATTGGGTCCCAGATAAAATCATCTGCGCCCTATATCGGGGGTTATATAATGATGGTTCGAAGCTATTCTGATTTTTATTTCCCCAGATACAACCTGTATAAAATCGGAGCAATCAAGGGATACAATTCAATAACTGGAATAGCTGATTCTATAAATTCATATTGTTATCTGAAAGGCGTTGCACAAAGTAATAACATTAGCGGAAGTACCAGCGAATTTTATTCATTGCAGGATTCTACAGGTGCCATAATAATCACTTCGGGCTCGATTATTAACGGATACGTACCTGTGATTGGGGATAGTCTTGAGGTGAGAGGAACTGTCTTGCAGTTTAGGGGATTAACTCATTTTACGGTAGATTCTGTTTCGGAATTATCTTCAGGGCACCAAATATCTCCGGTTATCGTAACTTCTCTTGACGAAAACTTCGAATCCAAGCTTGTTACTCTTAATGGTTTTAAGCTTGTTAACGCATCAGAATGGGACACAACAGGAGCAGCAGGAAGCTTTGAATTGAAAATATACAACGGGGTAGATACAATTATGCTTAAAATAGTAAGTGGAACTGATTTATATAGCAATGCAGCAAGACCAACAGGAACATTTAATGTTAGTGGTATTGTAAGTCAAACAGACAGCACAATACCTTATTTTTCAGGGTATTACCTAATACCACGCAATATATATGATTTTTCAGCCTACCATAGTGGATTTGTTCCCGATAATATCTCTCTTGATCAGGTTCATCTTTTCCCAAATCCAACCACAGGGATACTAAATATCAATGCTTCTTTTCCTATGTCTGAAATACAGGTCACTGATTTGCCTGGAAGATTGATAATCAGCGATTATCCCGGCAAAATGTCATCTCATATTGATATAGGTTCCTTGAAACAGGGGATTTATCTGGCAAAAATCTTCGAAGGATTAAATTTTGTAGTGGTGAAAATAGTTAAAAATTAAATTTAATTATTATATTTGAATTCAAGAATTGAAAGTTATTGACAAATTCTTTCAAAATGTTATATATAGATGGAATATTCGAAATCAGTATTATTCTTTTTTAACATTTGTTAAGAAAAAATTTAACGATTAAACTTTGAATGAGAATATCTGTCTATGAATAAAGCACCAGAGACGATAATCTGAGTACTTAGTTGGTATAGGTTTAAAAAAATAAAGTTTTCAATATGCAAAAGGGATTTACAATTCTAATGCTGGCATTCTATGCTTTTTTTTCACCGACAATAATAAAGGCACAGCAAACTGTCGGGTTATTTACAAAAAACAGCGGAGAGCAGGATGGCTATGTCTTGTTTTCTCCCAATTCCAGTAATTTTACTTATCTGATAGATAAGTGCGGCAGACTTGTACATAAATGGAATACAGTAAAGGACCCCGGACTTGATGGCTATATTTTGCCTAATGGGGAATTGCTTTTTTCAGGAAAAGTTGCCAATCCCTATTTTAACAACCCGGGGAGTGTAGGCGGCCTGGTTGAAAAACTCGACTGGAATGGAAAAGTTGTTTGGAGTTATACCATTTCGGATAGCAGACAAATGCAAAATCATGATATTTATCCAATGGCAAATGGAAACATTCTCGTTTTGGAATGGGAAAGGTTTACAGCGTCAGAGGCAATAGCCGCGGGTAGAGATTCGGCAAGTTTGAAAGGGGCCGATTTGTGGAGTATAAAAGTTCAGGAAATAAAACCGGTAAACACGGCAGATACTCAGGTTGTGTGGCAATGGAGACTGTGGGATCACCTTATACAGGATCGCGATGCAACAAAACCTAATTATGGCGTTGTAGCAAATCATCCGGAACTCTTCAACATAAATTTTGTCGACACAACAGTTATAACAAGAAATTCATCTGACTGGACACATGGTAATGCTGTGACATATAACCCCGATTTAGATCAGGTAATGTTTAGCGCCAGGAGCACAAGTGAAATATACATTATTGACCACAGCACATCCTCTGGTCAGGCTGCTTCTCATATTGGAGGAAAACATAACAAAGGGGGTGACTTTCTTTATAGATGGGGAAACCCGAGAGCCTATAACAGGGGAAATTTCTCTGATGAAAGGCTTTTTGTGCAACACAATCCTTCTTGGATACCGGATGGATATCCTGGTGCAGGGCATATTTCAGTATTTAATGATGGGACAGGCAGACCGGGTGGAAGTTTTTCCTCAGGGGATATTTTGAGTCCACCGGTAGATTCTAACGGCAATTATTATTTAGCATCTGGCAAAGCATTCGGACCGGATAGTAGCTATTGGTCATATAGAGCTCCAAATCCAAAGAGTTTCTATTCTGCCGTTGAAGGTGGTATTCAGGTCCTGTCAAATGGGAATGTGATGATATGTGAGGCTACAAAGGGTAATTTTTTTGAAGTTGACTCAAATAAGAATTTACTTTGGCGATATGTAAATCCCGATGGCGGATATGGAGCTGTAACACAAGGCCAGAACCCTCCTAATATTTCGTGCTTTAAAACACTGGAGTATACCGAAGATTATCCAGCATTCAAAAATATTACGCTGAAGCCGGGAGCTCCAATTGAGTCAAAACCGTTAGCAAATTCTTATACTTGTTTAATGCCCTACATCTATTATATAAACCCATTATATAAAATAGCTCAACTTAAGGGATTTAATAAATCTACAGGTGTTGTTGATTCATTAAACAGAGGACAAGGATTTATAAAAGGTGTTGTAGAAAGCCAGAATCTGACTACTAACCCTGTCGAATTTTCTCTAATAGATAGCACGGGTGCTATAACTGTAACAACAAATAAAACCTATTATACACCTCAAATTGGAGATAGTGTCCTTGTTGGCGGATATGTAAACCAGGTTAATGGATTAACAGAGTATACATCTGATACAATATTCGTTAAACCAACTGGAAGTTGGCAAAAAATAGCTGATGTTGTGACAACACTTGGTGAAACTACCGAATCAGATCTTGTTAAAATAAATAATGTTTGGCTTGTTGATACTTTACAATGGACCCGGAAAGCCTCCGGGTTTAGTGTGCAAATCACGAATGGTAAAGATACATTTCTTATGTATATAAATGGGAATACAGAATTGTTTAATCTAAAGTCACTTAATGAAGAATTTAATGTCACAGGTATCGAAATTCAGAATCAGCCAAACCTACCCTATTTTGGAAATTATACGATAGAACCACGTGGCATTTTCGATATTGAAAGGGTCACTCAATTATATAAAATCAGGCAGGTTCGTCATCAGAATCCTAATTCAGGTATTGCGGATTCAGTTGGAAACACAACAAAATTTTATTTGAAAGGTATTGCTCAGAGTCCGGATTTAAGTTCGAACAGCGTCAATTTCTCTTTGACAGATAGTACCGGATCTATTATGGTCTATTCAAAGAACAATATAAAAAATTATTTGCCAAAAATAGGTGATAGCATTGAATTGAGAGGGCTTATTACCCAGGTTAATGGATTAACGGAAGTTGTTGCAGACACAATTTTCAGGCTTGGAGTTGGATCGTCCAAATTGAAAGTAACTCCAATTTATAGTTTAGCAGAAAATTTCGAGGCGCAACTCGTGAAACTGAATGCTTATCAACTTACAGATACTACACAATGGAAACCCAATGGTGATGGTTTTGATGTAAACATTAGTAATGGTTACGATACATTAATCATGCACATCGGATCAGGTACTGATTTATTTAAAATGAATGCAATTCGCGGTTCATTTAATGTAACCGGAATTGAGATTCAAGATAAACCGAATGAGCCATATTTTGGAAATTATGAAATAGAACCCAGAGGATTTTTTGATATTCAGAGATATACTCCATTATATAAAATAAGCCAATTAAGAAAACAGGATCCAATTTCTGGAATAGCAGATTCAGCAGGAAGCACGCACCCTTTTTTATTGAAAGGAATTGTGCAAAGCCCTGATTTTACTACTACAGGACTTGATTTTTCAATAAAAGACAGTACCGGTTCAATTATTATTATTTCGGCAACTCATGTAAATGGATATAAGCCCGTTTTAGGGGATAGTATTGAACTCCGTGGAATTTTGACTCAATATGATGGACTTATTGAAGTAATCACAGATTCAATTTCATACCTAAAAAATTCACACCCTACCACATTACCAATACTTGTCTCTGCTTTGTCTGAGAATAACGAAGCAAGGCTTATCAAACTAAATGGATATTATCTGGTAGATACGTCACAATGGGCACAGAATGGTGACAATTTTAATGTTGACATCACGAACGGAATTGATACCATCACAATGGACATCCGAAACAATACCAACCTGTCTAAAATAAAAGCTCCTGTTGAAAAATTTAATGTTACAGGAATTGAGATCCAGGTTCAACAAACTTCTCCTTTCTTTGGGAATTACGAAATAGAACCGCGCAGAGAACTCGATCTTCAAAGGGTTGTACAACTTTATTCAATAAGCCAAGTGAGGGATCAGAGCGTAATAACTGGTGAAGCAGATTCGGCAGGAAGTAAGTATAACTTTTTATTGAAGGGTATTGTACAAAGTCCTGATTTCAGTAGTACCGGGCTTAACTTTTCAATTAAAGATAATACCGGGGCAATAATTGTAAATGCCGGAACAGATATTTACGGCTATAAACCAAAAATCGGAGACAGTGTAGAAGTAAGGGGATTGTTAACCCAATTTGAAGGGTTAACAGAAGTAAATATTGACTCTATTTCCGTTCTCCAGAATGCAAACCCTACATTAACCTCTGAACAGGTTTCAGGTTTATCAGAGTCTTCTGAAGCAAAACTTATCAAACTGAATGGATATCATCTGGCAAATTATAGCCAATGGTTGCAAAATGGTACAAGCTTTAAGACAGATATAACAAACGGGAAAGATACATTTACAATGTATATCAGCAATGCCACTAATCTTGTCAGGAAATATGCGCCTCTTGTTGAATTTGACGTCACTGGAATTGAAATTCAGGCTCAAACTACATCCCCCTATTTTGGAAATTATGAAATCGAGCCACGGGGAAGTTTTGATTTCCAGAGAGAAATTCCGTTATATAAAATCAGCCAGGTTAGGATACAAGATCCTGCAACAGGAATTGCTGATTCGGCCGGAAGTTCCAATTCATTCCGAATCAGAGGTGTTGTTCAGAGTCCGAACTTTACATCTTCAGGCTTCGAATTCTCAATAAAAGATAATACGGGTTCAATTATTATTTTTGATTCGATTAAATTGAACAATTACATCCCATTTGTTGGGGATAGCCTTGAAGTGCGAGGATTATTAATACAAACAAACGGGCTCACTGAAGTGAGTATCGATTCATTGGGACTGCTTAATCCTTCCACTTCGAAGGTTTTACCCGAATTGACGAATTCATTAAGTGAAACAAACGAAGCAAAATTGGTTCAATTTGATCAGGCATGGTTGATAAACCCCAGCCAATGGCTTCCGGGATCGAACGGCTTTTATGCTAATATTACCAATGGGACAGATACTTTAACCCTTTTCATTAGTAGCGCTACTGATGCGAATAAAATGGCATTGCCCAAACACAAATTTAATGTCACGGGTATAGTAAGTCAGGACAAAACCGATGCCCCTTATCTGGGTAATTATTTCTTGATGCCCAGAAGTATAGAAGATTTCAAATTGATCAGCAGTCCTCATTATAAAATCAGGCAGATCAAAGGATATAACACAATTTCCGGAATTGCGGATTCTATTAATACTTATTGCTTTTTAAAAGGTATTGTGCAAAGTGCTAACCTAAGTGGGGATAACACAGAGTTCTTTGCTATCCAAGATTCTACAGGTTCTATTACAATAACTTCAAATTCTGCTGTCAATGGTTACATACCTACGGTAGGAGATAGCGTCATTACATCGGGAATGGTGTTGCAGGAAAATGGATTAACCAATTTCGAAACCGATTCTATTTCGAAAATTTCTGTTTCATCACAAATAAGCCCTGTTATTGTACCACTTTTAAATGAAAACACAGAATCTGAGCTCGTTACATTGAAAAATTACTCCCTGGTTGATCCGGCAAAATGGGATACTACCGGTGCAAATGGCAGGTTTTCGTTAAAGGCAAATAATGGATTGGATACAATTACATTAACCATAGTGAAAGGAACAGATCTCTATTCCAATACTGCAAAACCGACATGGAATGCATTTGACGTAACCGGTATTGGAAGCCAATCTGATGCAACGATGCCATATCTGTCGGGGTATTATTTAATTCCAAGAAGCATCAATGATTTTTCACACAGTTCTGCCATCAGTCTTCAGAATATTTCCGATTCTCATGTCAGAATATTTCCAAATCCTTCTTCCGGCTTTATTAATATAATTTCAACAGAAAAAATTACCAGAATTGAAATAACTGATTTATTGGGTAAAGTATTATTAACACAATTTGCGTCTCAGGTTACTGTTAGCAACGTGGATATAAGTAACTTAAAACAAGGAATTTACCTTGTTAAAGTATATAATGATGATAATTATGAAATTAATAAGATTGTGAAAAATCAGTGAGAGGTTTTGATGGAGGGATAACTGCTAATTGATTATCCGTTTACATTTTGAAAGTTTCATAAATTTAGTTGGGTCATCATCGAAGAATGGAAAAAAATAAGCAATTATGTCTGTCGCATAAAAGCGCAATAACTGTTATTTTGACTATATTTTTGATGTATAGTCCAATAGGCTCATCAGCTCAGCAAACTGTAGGATTATTTACAAAAAACAGCGGAGATCAGGAAGGATACGTCCTCTTTTCTCCAGGATCCAGCTATATCACATATTTAATAGATAAATGTGGCAAATTAGTACACAAGTGGAATAGCGGATATTTTCCAGGACTCGATGCTTATCTTTTGCCCAACGGCAATTTATTAACCACTGGGAGGTTAAAAAATCTGGATTTCAATAGTTCAGGAAGTGCGGGAGGGTTACTCCAAATATTTTCATGGAGCGGAAAATTGATCTGGAATTATGCCATATCTGATGATACAATAACTCAGAATCATGATGTATATCCAATGCCCAATGGGGATATTCTTGTTTGCGAATGGGAAAAATTTAGCGCCGCACAGGCAATAGCGGCCGGAAGAGATTCGGTAAAACTAAAAGGATCTGACGTCTGGAGCATGATGGTGCAGGAAATAAAACCCATTGGAGGTGGTAGTATCCAGGTAGTATGGCAATGGAGATTATGGGACCATCTGATACAGGACCATGACGCCACCAAACCAAATTATGGAGTAATATCCCAACATCCTGAACTTTTGAATCTGAATTATACTGATTCGATGGTAAATCAGTTTGGATCTGCGGATTGGACGCATGGCAATTCCGTAACTTATAATCCGGACCTTGATCAGATAATGATCAGTTCGCGAAATATGAATGAAATATACGTTCTGGATCACAGTACCACATCAACTGAGGCTGCCTCTCATAGTGGTGGGAACCACAAAAAAGGTGGTGATTTTTTATACAGATGGGGAAATCCGGCAGCATACAACCGCGGATCTGAAAAAGATAAGCGACTTTATGTTCAGCATGATCCCGCCTGGATACCAAAAGGATACCCCGGAGCAGGTAATATTACCGTTTTTAATAATGGAGATGGAAGACCGTCAGGTAATTATTCATCTGCAGATGTGATTGTGCCTCCGGTCGATTCGAATGGTGATTATAAATTAGACAGTGGAAAGGCTTATGGGCCAGATAGCAGTTTCTGGTCATACGCAGACCCAAAAACTTTTTATTCGACTACACAGGGAGGAGTTCAGCGATTACAGAATGGAAATACTTTGATATGTGAAGCGGACTCCGGAACTTTCATTGAAGTGGATTCCAATAAAAATGTAGTGTGGAAATATGTAAACCCAGTTGGTGCCTATGGCCCTACCATTCAAGGGTATAATCCGGGAATAAACAGCTGCTTCAAGGCTGACTTGTACATGGAAAATTTTCCGGGGTTTAAAAACATTACATTAAAGCCCTTAGATCCTATAGAATACAACGCATATTATTATTCTTGTTATATGCCATATGTATTATACATCACCCCATTGTATAAGATCAGTGAACTCAAGGGATACAACTCGAATACTGGCATTGCAGATTCGCTTAATGCCGGAATTGGCTTTATAAAAGGGGTTGTAGAAAGTCAGGATTTGGGAAATGGAATTATTCAATTTGCAATCGCAGATAGCACGGGTGCAATTACAATAATCATCAACTCATCTTCTTACAAACCTGCAATTGGCGATAGCGTTTTGGTCGGAGGTATCGTGACACAAAACAACGGTTTGACTGAATATTCAGCTGATACTATAATTGTTGAATCGAAAGGCACATGGCAAAAAAAACCAGATATCATATCCGGAATGGACGAGTCTCATGAATCTGATCTTGTAAAGATTGAAAATGTATGGATATCCGATACAATGCAATGGATCCCCTCAGGTAACGGTTTTGTTGTTCAAATTACAAATGGGATTCAGACATATAATATGTTTATCAATAAGAAAACAGATTTGTATAAAACGAAAGCTCCATTAGAGGAATTTAATGTGACAGGGGTTGAAATTCAGAATGAGCCAACAAAGCCCTATTTTGGGTTCTATGAAATAGAACCCCGTGGCAGTTATGATATAGAAAGAGTTGCACAATTATATAAAATTAAGGATATTAGAGTCCAGAATCCGAAAACCGGTATCGCCGATTCCTCTAAATCAATTTATAATTTTTATATAAAAGGAATCGTTCAAAGTCCTGATTTTACAACAAACGGGCTAAATTTTTCTGTAAAAGACAGCACAGGATCCATTATTATTTCTTCTTCTACAGATGTTAGCAGGTATACCCCAATTATTGGAGATAGCGTTGAAATTAGGGGATTACTCAGGCAGGTAAACGGTCTGACGGAGGTGGTACCTGATTCCATTTCATCTATTAAAAATGCCTATCATTCACAAAAAGCACTACTGGTTCACGGCTTTAGCGAAGATTATGAAGCCCGACTTATAAAATTGAATGGCTACTACATAAGTAATCCATCGCATTGGACAAATGCCGGAGATGGTTTTATTGTCAACATTACAAATGGTGAAGATACATTGATAATGCGAATCGCGTCTGGAACCAACTTATTTAACATGAATGCATTACAAGGCTATTTCGATGTATCAGGCATTGAAATACAAGATCAGCCCGATTCTCCTTTTTTTGGGAATTATATCATCGAACCGAGAGGCAAGTTTGATATAGAAAAATACGTTCCGCAATATACCATCAGCCAGGTAAGGCCACAAAATCCAATTACGGGAATTGCAGATTCGGCCGGAAGCATACATCCATTTTACTTAGTCGGAGTCGTGCAAAGTCCTGATTATTCATCTTATGGACTGAATTTTTCTATCAAAGACAGTACCGGTTCAATCATCGTTTATTCAGGTTCACGGGTGAATGGCTACATGCCTGAAACCGGGGACAGTATTATTCTGAGGGGGCTGCTTACACAATATGATGGTCTTACAGAAGTTATACCTGATTCTGTTGCTCTTCTGAACAAAGGTCCAAATTATTTAAATCCACAAACGGTTTCAGAACTTTCTGAAAATCTAGAAGCTAAGTTGATAAAACTGGATGGGTATTACCTCTCCAACCCTTCTCAATGGGTAAAAAATGGTAGCAATTTTAATGTGGAAATTACAAATGGAACAGATACTTTCACAATGAATGTCAGCAGTAATATTGACCTATCAAGGATGAATGCACCCAAAGAAATATTTAATGTGACTGGTGTTGAAATTCAGGCTCAGCAATCTCCACCATATTTTGGAAATTACCAGATAAAACCACGTGGAAGTTTTGATATTCAAAGAGTTACTCAATTATACAAAATCAGCCAGCTAAGACATCAGGACCCAATCACAGGAATTGCGGATTCTGCAGGCAGCCGCTATAATTTTTTTATAAAAGCTGTTGTTCAGAGTCCTGACTTGACGAGTTCCGGCCTTGATTTTTCAGTTAAAGACAGTACAGGATCGATTATGATTTTAAACGATTCTTCGTTAAATAATTATATCCCGAAAATCGGGGACAGTCTGCTGATCAGGGGACTGCTCATTCAAAACAATGGAATGACTGGCATCAAACCGGATTCCATATTAAAGTTTAACGCCCTAAATCCTATAAAAACTGAATTGATTTCGACTCTCAATGAATCATTTGAAGCTCATCTTATTCAATTAAGCGGATATTATCTTTCTGATTCATCTCAATGGTCGCCCGCAAGCATAGGATTTAGCGTAAATATTACAAATGGAACAGATACATTTAACATGTATATAAGTGCTGCTACTGATCTTTACAAGATGCATCCATTGAAAGGAATATTTAATGTAAATGGGATAGAAATTCAGGATAAAACATCTCCACCATATATAGGAAACTACCAGATAGTACCAAGGGGATTTTTTGATTTTGAAAGAAATATCCAACTTTATAAAATCCGCCAGGTCAGAGTTCAGGACCCGGTAACCGGAATTGCTGATTCTGCCGGTAGTAAGTATTCTTTCCTTTTAAAAGGTATTGTTCAAAGTCCTGATTTTTCACTAATTGGATATGATTTCTCAATAAAAGACAGTACTGGCTCTGTCTTTGTCAAAGCATCTTCAATAATCAATAATTATATTCCGAAAATTGGTGACAGTGTTGAAATCCGTGGTTTGCTTACCCAATTAAATGGCTTAACAACAGTTTCAATTGATTCGATAGCAAAAATCAATTCGGGATCCCATGTTCCTCCGCCAGAGAATATTACAGGGCTCAGCGAATCTTTAGAAGGACATCTTATCAGGTTCAATCGGGCGTGGGTTATAAATCCTGAACAATGGAAGCCCAAAGGTTCTGGATTTAACGTTGAAGTAACCAATAGTATTGATACCATTTCACTTTATGTGAGCAACGCAACAAATACATTTAAATCATCCCCCCCAAAAGGCAAATTCGATGTAACCGGTATCGTTTCTCAGAATAAAAACGGTTCACCATACATTGGAAATTATTTTTTAATGCCTAGAAATTTTGGTGATTTCCAATTAATTAATACTCCTTACTATAAAATAAGGCAAGTAAAAGGTTATAATTTACTCTCAGGAATTGCCGACTCAATCAACACATATTGCTATTTAAAAGGAATTGTACAGAGTTCTAACCTTAGTGGAAATCAAACTGAATTCTATACCCTTCAGGATTCTACTGGATCAATTACCGTGTCATCTGATACTATTGTTACTGCTTATAATCCCGTGGTAGGCGATAGCATTTTAGCATCAGGTATGGTATTGCAGGAAAATGGGTTGACCAAATTCATTACTGATTCTATTTCGAAACTATCGCATTCTTCTCAGATTAGTCCCTTAATCGTTGAATCTTTGGACGAAAATACAGAATCAGAGCTCGTTACATTAAAAAATTATACACTTGTAGACCCCGTAAAATGGGACACAACCGGCGCAAACGGTAGTTTCTCTTTAAAAGCCTTTAACGAATCTGATACGATTTTATTAACCATTGTGAAAAGAACAGATCTTTATTCTAACGCAGCAAAACCGATATGGAATGTATTTGATGTAGTGGGCATTGAAAGCCAATATGATTCAACCAGGCCATATCTATCAGGCTATTATCTAATTCCGAGAAGCATCAGCGATTTTTCACATAGCTCTGCTGTCACAGACATGAACTCGATTGAAAAAGAAATATACATTTATCCAAATCCCGCTGAAGAATATATAACTGTAGAGTCTAACGCAAACATAAGTAGCATAATGATCAGCGATATTCTTGGTAAAACATTATATTCAAAAATATACCGGCATTCTCATAAAGACAATATAAATATCAGTTTTTTAAATAAGGGCATATATTTTGTAAAAGTATATAGTGGCTTCAATTATGAAACCATTAAACTCATTAAGGAGTAGCAGTGAAGAAAGATCATTTTATCATATAAATCGAGGACAAACCAGTTTTGTTTAAGTATCTGACGAATGCTTAATACTATTAAGATGATTTTAGAGGCAGAATCTAATATGGACTGGTCTAACATGTTTGTCCATTTTTTCTTTTGGATTTTTTTCTTAATTCCGGATTATAGATTTCAATTATTTCCTGAGTTAAATTCTCAATAATTCTCGTTTAAACTTCCAAAACCAGAAGTCCTGTAGACTACATATTTTCTGTGATTTACAAACAATTACAGAATTAATTTTTATTCCCTTGCTGCGCAAGTTCCAAATTAGCAAATCATTAATAAATATTTGCTAAAAAATGAACGAAGATTAAACTCATGTCAATGATTAATGTCTAAAACCTGAAAGTTGCTATTGGGATGGAATAGTAACCGGAGTTAAAGATTTTAATCAAAAAATTACAACATGCAAAAATCAATTTCCATTCATTTAACGGCTTTCTTTGCCTTTTTTTTACCTGCTCTTACTTTCGCGCAACAAACTGTCGGTCTTTTCACCAAAAACAATGGTGGACAAGATGGCTTTGTACTTTTTTCACCAAATTCAAGTGATGTTACATATCTGATTGATAAATGCGGAAAACTTGTAAATAAATGGAATACCCATAATGACCCTGGCCTGGATGCGTTTATTCTCCCCAACGGAAATTTATTATCAACCGGGAAAGTTCAGAATCCATATTTTAACAGTGTTGGCAGTGCTGGCGGCCAGTTGCAGATTTATGACTGGAATCAGAAACTGCTTTGGAGTTATACAATTTCGGATAGTATTACACATCAGGACCATGATGTATATCCAATGCCTAACGGGAATATTCTTGTTTGTGAATGGGAAAGAATTACGAATGCAGAGGCTATTGCCGCTGGTAGAGATTCCACGAAACTGGCAGGATCAAATATTTGGAGTGCTAAAATACAGGAAATTAAACCTATCGGTGCTGATAGCGCGGAAATAGTATGGCAATGGCGATTATGGGATCACCTGGTCCAGGATAAAGACGCATTAAAACCAAATTTTGGAATTATTGCTGATCACCCGGAATTATTAAATGTCAATTATGTAGATTCAACTGAAGCCAATGCTGTACTTGGAGATTCAGACTGGATACATGCAAATTCTGTAGCATATAATCCAGATCTTGACCAGGTTGTAATAAGCAGCAGAAGCCTGAGCGAGTTCTGGATTATTGATCATAGTACCACAACTGATGAGGCAGCTACTCACAATGGAGGTAACCAAGGGCATGGGGGTGATATTCTATACAGATGGGGTAATCCGGAAGCGTACAACAGAGCTTCCTCTGGAAAAAGAACGTTGTATTTACAACATGATGTAACCTGGATACCTGATGGCTTACAAGGCAGTGGGCATATTACAGTCTTTAATAATGGGACAGGAAGACCAGGAGGTAATTTTTCTTCTGCTGAAGAAATTGAACTACCTGTGGATGAAAGCGGTGCTTACGCCATATCTGGGAATAATTCTTATGGACCAGATTCTAGTTTCTGGACGTACAAGGAACCAAAACCAACAAATTTTTATTCTGCAACGGAAGGAAGCGTTCAAAGATTGAAAAACGGAAACACCATGATTTGTGAAGCTGATTCTGGGATTTTTATTGAATTGGATCCGAATAAAAACATTGTATGGCGTTATGTAAACCCAGATGGAGGCTATGGTCCTGTTTCACAGGGAGATACACCAAAAAATAAAGCCTGTTTCCGGGCTGAACTATATATGGAAAACGATCCGGCTTTTCAGAACATTACTTTAAAGCCTGGAAACCCTATTGAACTAAATCCTCTATCATATGACTGCTATATGTCTTATGTTGTCAAAGGATATCCCATTTATCCTATTACTAAGGTTAAAACATATAATTCAACTAACGGAATAGATGACTCGCTAAATACATATTGTTACTTGAAAGGCATTGTTCAAAGCAATAACCTAAGCATCGGTAATAATGAACAATACGTTTTACAGGATTCAACAGGTGGAATTTCTATTTCATCCACTTTGTTTCTTGATGGATATAACCCCTCAGTCGGTGATAGTATTATTGTAAGAGGTATAGTAAAGCAATCCAACGGACTTACGTATTTTTCAATTGACTCCGTTTCGATGCTGACAACAGAAACGCAGATTTCGCCTATAACGGTCTCCCAGCTTGACGAAAATTCAGAATCAAAACTTGTTATTTTAAAGGGCTTTATGCTTAATAACCTAAATAAATGGGATACTACAGGGGCCAAAGGTAGTTTTATGGTGAAAGCACATAACAATTCTGGTGACACTATTGACATAAATATATTAAGTTCTACCAATCTGTATCTAAATGCTGCTAAACCATCCGGTTTTTTTGATATTATTGGTATTGGAAGCCAGTTTGATTCCACAAAGCCTTATTTAACTGGTTATTATATTATTCCCAGGAGTGTGCAGGATATTGAAGAAAGTTCTTCATTGACACCTCAAAATCTAAATTCCAACGATGTCAGTATATATCCTAACCCCACCTCAGGAACTCTGAACATTGCTGCAAATGAACTAATTACAGAGGTTCAGATAACGGATATGATTGGCAAAATCATTTTTACGCAATTCTTTGAAAAATCAAATATTATAAGTTTAAATCTGAATAATCTAAATCCGGATATATATTACATTAAAGTCCTTTGTGGGGAAAACTCCAGAATTGAAAAAATTGTGCGATTTTAAGAGATATTTAAAAAATAACCTGAAATTAACAGGACGAAGCTGCTCCTTTAACGCACTTACAAACAGCAAAACAATATCTGGATAATTACCAGGGGAAGAATCTGTACGTGTGAGGTTTACCGCTTTGTCCTTTTTTGGAACGCAATTCTAAAAATCTTCTTCGGAAATGCTCAAGTTTTTTAACATTCAATCGGTATTTAACTTAAAAAAATAGTTAAAATATGAATTTCTTATCAACTCAAGTAAAATATCTCACAATACTGGCAGCTAAACCAATAGCTATTTTAAATGTCGTCGCCTCATAGCAGTCGCATTTAACTCAATTATTAGATAAAAATAAATTATAAAGTTTAATGCTGTTAAAGAAAATCGAAACGAATAAAAGCTATTACTTAGATGAAGAATTCATTTGCCACAATCCCATGATATTTTATAAATTGCCTGACAAAACATAAAAAATGAAAAAAGGGATCTTGTTTATTATCGGAACTTTATTAGTAACTTCCTCTATATCTGTTATTTGGGCGTTTAAAACTGTGCCAGATCAGACAGGAAGTTATACTGCAGTAAATCTTTATGGTGGCCCCAGTCGCTATGCCGTTTTTGCAAATTCGGATGGGATCGCGGAGGAAATGAAATTTGACAAAGGCATATCCGACCCACAGGTTATTATTCAGATCACATCAAAAATGGAAACAAAAGGCTTTATTTTGGAGCATTATGCAATGAGCTATAGCAATTTGAATCCAATCTATTCATTTATTTTTAAAAAGAAACCATAAGATAAACGACTGTCAATAAACAGCCCGATCCATTTTTCCGATATAGTCGGAAACAATATCAGGTACAAAATTTGATATATCTCCGCCAAACTTATATATCTCACGAACTATAGTAGAAGAAATGCCCGCATAATCGGGGTTGCTGATAAAAAAAACCGTTTCAATATCAGGGTATAATTTACTGTTCATCAAGGCAATATTACGTTCATAGTCAAAATCAGTTCCTGAGCGCAATCCCCTCACTACATATTTTGCACCAAGTTTTCGACATATTTCTACCGTAAGTCCCTCATAACTTAATACTTCGACACCCGGTATGTTTACAAACACCTTGGACACGATCTCCATTCGTTTCCCAAATGGAAACAATGTTGTCTTGGTTGTATTCTGACCAATTGCTACATAAACTTTATCAAAAATTTTTGAAGCACGTTCTACAATATCAGTATGTCCGAGCGTAATAGGATCGAACGAACCGGGGAATACGGCTGATTGAGGCATCTATGTTTCAATTTCACGGCAAGTTAAATAGAAATAAACAAAACATGAATCAACTAACCTCAAATACTTTTGTAGTTCGTTTCATAATGTATTAGCTTGCATTTGATTTTATAAAAACCACCGGGAATTATGAGCAAGACAACCTCTGCCCAATCAACTAAACCAGACGCAAAAATAATGACAGGTTTTGACAGAAAGGTGCGGCTGACACATTTGATTACTTTATTGGCGATTTCTGCAGTATGCCTTTATGCTATCTTTTTTTTAATTCTGCATTTTTACATCCTGTCCGCATTTAGTTTTGGAATTGTAATAGCACTTGCGGGAGTTCAGTTATTAAATCGCTTCCACTATTTTAACGCTGCCAGAATATCTCTTTTTTTGATTGCAAACTTGTTTATTTTTTATCTCGGGTCGTCGCTCGGGCATGATTCAAATATCAGGGCTTTATACTTCCCTTTATTCATTGGCATTTTTATTCTTTTCGACTTCAAAGAGGTTTTTAAGGTCTTTATCGTATTTAATATTTCATTAGTTTTATTAATCTGGGGCGAGGCAACTCACTACAAGATATTTCTCATACCCAGCATTTTACCTGATCAGCAGTCGGTGATAAGTATAGCTACTTTTTTCGGTGCGGTTACTGCGAGTTTGCTTTTTATATATTATCTGATTACGATAAGCAGTAATTCGGAAAAGTTCCTTGAAACAGAAAGGAATAATACAAAGGCGATTATTGACAATACAAATGATGTTATCATGCTGATAAATACAAAATACGAAATACTTGCAATGAACAATGTTTTAGCGCAGGCATTTAAGAGAAGCGGAGATAAATCCAGGATTGGTTCAAACATCGTTGAGCTTATTAATGAAAATAAAGAATTACCCCAGCATTTCAAGGATTGGTCCACATTTATTGACAGGGCTTTTGCCGGGGAAAGAGTTATGGTGGAGAATAAACATATTTTACCAAACGCTGAGGTGAGGTATCTGGAAACATCATTCAATCCTGTCTTGCAAGATGGTAAAGCAAGTGGAGCAGCTATTTTTATCCATGATATTTCTGCTACCAAACTCCTTGAAGAGAAAATTTTGCGGCTAAATGCACAACAGACTGCCATCATTGAAGGCGCGAATTATTCCATTATTTCTATCGGGTTGGACGGACTCGTAAGTTCCTTTAACAGGGGTTCTGAAAAAATGCTTGGCTATACAGCAGAAGAAGCCATTGGTAAACTGGGTCCACATGATATCATATCCAAAAAACAACTTGTGGCATCGGCAAGGGCATTAAGTATGGAACTTGGAAGACCTGTTTCATCTGGTTTTGACATATTTGTTGCAAAAGCAGAAATAGGTGAAGAGGTAAACGAATGGGTTGTAACTACGAAAACCGGGAACAAACTAATCCTTTCGTCATCAATTACAGCTTTAAAAAATGACGATGGAACTGTTTTTGGTTACCTGATTATCTCTACGGATATTACAGAGAAAAAGCATGTAGAAGAGCAGCTTAATGCTGCGGCAGAAGAGGACAGAAAACGGGTTTGGATCAATACCGGAATTGCAGAAATGGGGCAGTTGTTGCGGGTGAGGGAAAATGACCATGTGAAATTCTATACTACAGTCCTGACTTTTGTCTCAAAATATGTTGGCGCCGGGCAATCAAGCCTCTTCAAAGTCATGGAAGATGAGAAAGGAATTAATTTTCTGGAGCAGGTGGCCGGATACGCTACAGAACCAGGTAAATCAAAAAGGGCCTATCAATTCGGTGAAAGCCTGGTAGGTCAGGTGGCTTTGGAACAAAAGTCAATGGAGCTCAAAGGCATTCCTGCAGATTATTTAAAGATCAATTCATCATTGGGCGAAGCAAAGCCTTCCCAGATATTAATAACGCCCCTTTTATTCCAGAATGATCTCATTGGCGTTTTGGAAATGGCTTCTTTGAAAGATTTTACGGAAACGGAAAAAGAATTTATCGAAAAAGCAAATGCAGTTTTTGCAGCATCTATTGACCTGATGAACAGGAGGGCAAAAACAGATGACCTGCTTAAAGAAACCCTTGAAATGAATGAGCGTCTGAAAACCCAGGAAGAAGAACTAAGGGTAGGCAATGAAGAACTCATGGAAAAAGGAGACCTTCTACAGGCTTCTGAGGAGGAACTAAGAGTGCAACAAGAGGAATTGATGCATACTAATGCAGAAATGGAAGAAAAAACCAATTTGCTCGAAGAACAGAATGCAGCAATGGCCTTGAGAAATGAAGAACTGGAGAGCGCCAGGGCTGCCTTGAAAATCAAAGCAGAAGAACTTGAGGTAATCAGCCGGTACAAGTCCGAGTTCCTGGCAAATATGTCACATGAACTGAGAACGCCTCTTAATAGCATCCTTATTTTATCAAAATTACTCGGTGAGAACAAAGAAAATCCTCTGACCCCAAAACAGGTTGAATTTACGAATGTAATCCAACGTTCTGGTGCTGATTTGCTCAACCTGATTAACGACATTCTTGATCTTTCTAAAATCGAATCACGGAAAATAGACCTTGAAATTGAAGCAGTTCCTATTGCTGATATTCAATACACAATGGAATCTTTGTTCCGGGAGCTGGCAAAGGAAAAAGAAATTCAGTTGAGGATAAATATAGAACCTGGCCTGGCCAGTGAATTTACAGGTGATAAGGTAAGAACGGAGCAAATACTAAAGAACCTCCTTTCAAATGCTTTTAAATTTACACCAAAGCTTGGGACAGTCGACCTGAATATTTTGCATGCCGGTAATGGATTTTCAGTTAAAAACCCATATTTAATAAAGTCGGCAAAAAATATATGCTTCCAGGTAAAAGATTCAGGAATAGGCATTTCCGAAGAAAAACAACAACTTATTTTTGAAGCATTTCGCCAGGCTGATGGTTCTACCAGCCGGAAATATGGAGGCACAGGACTAGGCTTATCTATTTCTAAAGAGCTGGCCCTCATCTTGGGTGGCGAGCTGCAATTGGAAAGTGAACCGGCAAAAGGAAGTTCATTTACTTTAATCCTGCCCATGGTTTTTGATCCCAATTCCGCAGCGTCAAATGATGTAGCAAGTAGTTTTAAGATAGAAAGTGAAGTGAGTCAGGATCAAGACATAATATCCCCCGATGTTCCAATTTTGGCTAAAGATAATGACACTTATTTCGAAAATAAAAAACCGGAAACTAAACCGATACGCCTCAAAAAGCTTATTCTTATAATAGAAGATGATATTCAATTCGGAAAAATATTAAAAAAACAGGCCCAGGAAAAAGGCTTTGATGCTAAAATTGCTACAAGAGGAGATGAAGGCCTTGAAAAAATAAGGGAATTGCTACCTGATGCCATCCTGTTGGATATCGGGTTGCCTGGTATGAACGGTTGGGAAGTAATGCAGAAAATGAAAGAAGAGCCACAGATAAAAGACATTCCAGTCCATATTATTTCGGGCAATGGTATAGAAAAGAAACTCATACAGGAATCACCTGCTGTAGAATTTCTTGAAAAACCAATTAAAACAGATCAATTGAATGCACTTTTTGAAAAAATGAGTGCCACAAAACTGGAAAAGCAACAGTTGGCATTGATAATTGAAGACAGCGAAATCCAGACCCTTGTATTGAAGAAAGCCTTTGCTAATAAAGGGATAGAATGTGTATTTGCCCGCACGGGAGAAGAAGCTTTTGAAAGAATCTCTGATAGAATACCGGATTTGATTGTGACAGATCTTAACCTACCGGATATCAGTGGAATGGATCTCATTAAAAAAATAAAACTTGACCCTGATCTGACACAAATCAATATCATTATTTACACCGGAAAAGAACTTAACCGGAAAGAAAACGAAGAACTGAGCAGGTATTCTGACGCCATCATTGTAAAATCTGCGAAATCGCAGGACAGGTTGCTTGACGAAACTACACTATTCCTAAAAAAAGTGAGGGAAGAAAAAGCATCAGAATTCCCCACTTTAAAAACCAGAAAATCGTTCACAGACCAGGCTTCATTAAAGGGAAAAAAAATATTGCTTGTGGATGATGACATGCGCAACATCTTTGCCTTATCAAAAGCATTGGAAGAATCTGAACTTATGGTAGTTGTGGCAAATGATGGAAAAGAAGCACTGAAAAAACTTTCAGAAACAGAAGGGATCGATCTTGTTTTAATGGACATAATGATGCCGGAAATGGATGGATATGAGGCCACAGCGAAAATAAAAATGCAGGATCAATACAAAAACCTTCCAATTATTGCCTTAACGGCAAAGGCCATGAAAGGTGACCGTGAAAAAAGCATTGAGGCCGGAGCATCCGACTACATATCAAAACCTGTTGATGTAAACAAATTAATGTCCTTGATCAGGGTTTGGCTATCGTGATATTTTTATCCTGATGCAACTAAAAAACCCTGATAATCATAGAACCCAAACCAAAAATGGAAATAAGTGACCCGGAAATAGATCAATTGCTGTATCAGGTAAAAAACAGGTACGGATATGATTTTACAAACTATTCGCAGGCTTCTATTAAAAGGAGGGTCATTAGGTTCTGCGAGATTCACAGAATTGAAAATTATTTCGACCTCAAGCACCATTTAATTAATGATCATATACTTTTTACGGATTTTGTATTGCAGGTCACAGTCAATATCACTGAAATGTTCCGGGATCCATCCTTTTTTAAATCGGTAAAAGAAAACTTGTTCCCTCATTTAGCCACATATCCGCATTGCAAAATATGGCATGCCGGCTGTTCAACCGGAGAAGAAGCCTATTCAATGGCAATCATGCTTGAAGAAAGTAACTTAATGAAAACCACTATTTATGCCACTGACATAAATTCTGAAGTATTAATGCAGGCCAGGGAAGGAACTTATAGTATGAAACTAATGAAAGATTATACTTCAAATTATATCAAATCAGGGGGAAATAATTCTTTTTCTGATTATTATACAGCACATTATAACATGGCAATCATAAATGCAGGCCTAAAAAAAAATATTGTTTTCTCACAACACAATCTTGTAAGTGATGGATCTTTCAATGAGTTTAACTTTATTGTTTGTCGCAATGTTTTAATATATTTCAATAAAGACTTGCAGGAACGTGTATTAAATTTGTTTTATGAAAGCCTTGTGCCGCTTGGTTATCTTGGACTTGGTTCTAAAGAAACTCTACAATTCAGCAGTTTAAGAGACAAATTTGAAGTCATTGATAAAAAAGAAAAAATTTATCGCAGGATTGAATAATTATCCACAATAACATGAAGAATACTAAAACAATATACAATCTGATTGTTGTGGGGGGCTCAAATGGTGGAATGGATGCATTTATGAAAATACTTTCCGGACTGAGTCCTGATTTTCATATTCCTATTGCATTCGTCTTACACCAGCAAAGAGGTATTCAGACACTGCTCCCTGACATTTTATCAAGACATACTAATTTAATTGTTAATGAACCTCTTGATAAGGAACAGATTTGCGACGGTCATGTTTACATCGCTCCGTCTGATTATCATCTGCTTATTGAACCTGACGGTACTTTCAGTTATAGTTATTCAGAGCCTATCAATTTTTCGAGGCCATCTATAGATATTCTTTTTGAAACGGCTGCAGAATCTTTTGGCAACCAAGTTGTTGGGATATTGCTTACTGGCGCCAATAATGATGGAGCAAAAGGGCTTTTTAAAATCCAAAATAAGGGCGGATTCTGCATTGTCCAAAGTCCAAAAACGGCCAGGTCACAGGAGATGCCACAATCAGCTATTGGCATGGGTTGTGATAAACATATTATTGACCTTGATCAGATCGCTATATATTTGAATACACTTAACATGGACAACATATTAAATCATCCGGAACAAAATGGATAATATACTCATCGTTGATGACAGGGAGGAGAACATATTTTCGCTTGAGAGTATGCTTGAGAAGGATGAAAGATTTTTTTTTAGGGCCACCTCAGGCAATGATGCATTGAAAATTGCTTTTAAAGAAAATATTGACCTTATATTAATGGACGTGCAAATGCCTGAAATGGACGGATTTGAAACGGTGGAGATATTAAAATCAAATCCAAGGACGAATAAAATTCCAATCATATTTGTCACTGCCATTAATAAAGATTCCAAGTACGTGGTAAAAGGCTTACAGGACGGAGCTATTGACTATCTGTTTAAGCCAGTGGATATTGATATCACGCGCGCCAAGGTGTCAAATATATTATTAATGATCAACCAAAAGAAAGAACTGGAAGCGAAAAACGAAGAACTATCCCGCCTTAACCAGGAAAAGAACCAACTTTTGGGCATGGCTGCCCATGATCTTCGTAATCCACTCGGCAACATACTGGTATTGAGTGATTTTATCATCGATGAAGCATCTGATAAATTATCTGGTGAAGAAAAGGGCTTTTTGGGGATGATTAAGCAATCAAGCACTTATATGATGGGCTTGATCAACAATATTCTTGATGTTTCAAAAATTGAATCAGGCAAGCTGGAAATAAAACCCGTACCAACAGATATTAACCAGCTTATTAAATCCAATATTGGGCTTAATAAGTACCTTGCTAATAAAAAGGACATCACTCTTGAGTTGGAAATACCTGAAGAAGAGATAAATGCCATGGCTGACTCCTCATATATAGAACAGGTATTGAACAACCTGGTATCCAATGCCATCAAATTCTCTTTGGGTGGTACCAAAATCATGGTCAGATTAGAAAAAATGCCTGATCATTGCATTGTTTCGGTTATTGATGAGGGTCCAGGCATTCCAGAAAACGAATTGGGCAAACTTTTCAAATTCTTTTCCCGCACCAGTGTACAAAGCACACAGGGAGAACACAGTACAGGCCTTGGGCTTGCCATATCCCGAAAAATCGTGGAGGCTCATTGCGGAACAATTACAGTTAATAGTAAAAAGGGTGCAGGCTCTACGTTTAGTTTTAGTTTGCCGATGTAAGGGACAAGATTAAATTAATAGCATGCCTATTCTTTACAATACCATTCATCCCATTGTCTGAGCAACTTTATCCTTTCTCTCAAAAAATTAGGGCCGAAAAACATATTCGACCAGTCTTCAAAGTTTTCATATTGAAAACCGAGGTAAAATACCCAGAAAGCAAATCCCAGGTAGCGGATTGATTTTAATTCATCTTCTGAGAATGGTCTTACTTCACGATATGATTTTATAAAAACAGCAAAAAGCCCGTCTGCTTCGTCTTGTGTAAATCTTTTGGTGGCAAAAACTTCTATGAAAAAGAATACATAAAATGAAGCAATATCATTAGCAAGCAACCCTTTCCCGGCAAAATCAAAATCAAAAAATGTAACATGGTTATCTTCCGTAAAATGGAAGTTTTTCGGCAGGAAATCATAATGACAATAGCCATAACTAAACTTAGTCATATCAAATTGCCTTATTTTTCCTGCAACCCTTTCAGACACTTCTTTTAAATATTCATATTCTTTCGTCAAATCTTTAAAGGCTGGTTTTAAAACATTTACCGGGTTGGTGAGTAATATATCAACATCATAACTTTTACGCTCATAACTGAGATCCAGGTTGGCTGTAATATTATGAATGACAGCTATTTCATGTGCGATGATCTTTATTTGAGCTTCACTTAAATTATATGCAACTTTCCCGGGCGCAAAAGAAAACATCACCCCACGTTTAACGCCTTCTGCGACATGAAAAAGTTGAACGTAATGCCCTTCAAGGTCTTTTAGTGCGATGGATACCCTGGCGCCTTTATCATTAAGAATATTAAGAAGTTCAATCTCTCCATTTATTTCTTCAGCTGTCCGGTGCGCATTCCGGAAAACCTTAAAAATATATTTATTATCGTCATCTTTAGATTCAACTAAATAAGTATCGCTTACATTATGGATCAGCAACCTACAGGTCGTATTTTCAAGACCATACTTCGTTGCCAGATATTTGTTTAGGCCGGCTGCTGATAAGAGAGAATATTGGGTGGGGAAGATTTCCATGATCCGGCAAAGATACAATTTCGTATATTTCACAGGTACCCAAAACAATCGGTGACCTTGCCATTTTGACAGCAAAACAGAACGGAATAAGTTTTGTTTCCCAACCCATATGGAAAAGACAATTAATTTTTTGGCAAATGATTCCCAATTGCTTGATGCCTATTCAACTGCGATAACCTCTGTAGTGTCTCAAACAGCCGATGCCGTTGTGCATGTTGAGGTTAAAAAGAAGATAGTGAATCCGCGAACCAAACTGAAAGAATTACGGGCCGGAAGTGGTTCAGGTTTTATTATTTCTTCTGATGGTTTTATCATTACAAATAATCATGTAATTGAAGAGGCTGAAAGTATTACTATAACCTTAAGTACTGGCTTAAAGCTGATTGCTGAACTAAAGGGCGCTGACCCTTCAACTGATATTGCAGTCCTTAAAGTTTATAACAAAGAATTAAGTTGTTTAAGCCTTGCAGATTCTTCAAATCTTAAGGTTGGCCAAATCGCGATCGCCATTGGTAATCCGTACGGCTTGCAGCAAACTGTGACTGCAGGCATTATTAGTGCAACCGGAAGAACTTTGCGTGCCAATAATGGTCGTTTAATTGATGATGTAATTCAAACAGATGCCGCTTTAAATCCCGGAAACAGTGGTGGCCCACTGGTAAATTCGCTGGGTGAAGTGATAGGTGTAAATACAGCCATTATCAATGAAGCACATGGGATATGTTTTGCAGTATCGTCGAACCTGGCGGGCAATGTAGCGGGGCAGATCATCCTTTATGGCAAAATCAAACGAGCCCAGTTGGGTATTGCAGGACATACCATAAATCTATCGCAACGTATGATTTCAGTCAATGGGCTTACTAAAAATACAGGAGTTTATGTTTTTGAAAAAATAGCAGATGCAGAGGCGAGTAACGGGTTTATTTTTGTTGGTGATATCATTGTAGAATTTGAAGGAAGTCCGGTTAGTAGTGTTGATGATCTTTTCAAACTTCTTAATGAAAAGACAATTGGTAAGACGATAACCATCGGTGTTTTAAGAAATGGTTTGAAAGAAAATGTATCCGTTGTTCCTGGAGAAATAAAATAAATTACCATTATTTTAGATTCCTTTTTATTTTTGGACATGAATGGAAGTCTAATGCTTACAACCAATCAATTTAATCCCAATCCATATTGGGATAAACCAATAATTGATAATCCGGAAAATATTTTTATTAATCCTGACAATCTTGGTTTATTCGATCAAAACGGATATCGTTTAACTGAATTAGAGCAATTTTTCGCAATAGCCAATGACACTGAAATTCAAAATCACCGCTATGAGATGGCCTTGAGAACAGACTGGATGTTCAACCCGGATCAGTCATTGCCATTTGATGGGCCTTACTTAAACCATGCCTTTTTATTTGAAAGAAAGGGTTACGTGGGTGAGGCTCTTTCACAATTGGAATTTTTTGCAAAAACAAATTTTTTGCTTTATAAACTCATCAATATCAGGCCTAAATGGGGAATAGATTTTTCAATGGATTATGCCGACCAATCCGGAAACACTTTCGAGATTCTGCATTACGAGTATGACAGTTTCGATTATAACGAGATAAACGACAAAAAGAAAACCTGTGAAGAAAAATTTCTGGACACAGATTGGGATTTTGCGGCACAACATCTTATGAGGCATAAGTCCGAATGGCATAACCTGGATTTCTTTGCTCAAAGCGCCTGGAAATGCAATTACTTTGGTTTGCCTGATGAAAGATTTAAAGAAGTTATTTGGGAATGATGAAGCAAGAATATATTAATCAAAGTAAAGCCTATGTCCAAGCTTATTCTTTTTAATATGATGACTGTTGACGGCCTTTTTGAAGGTCCCAATAAAGAAATTGATTGGCACAGTGTCGATCATGAGTTTAATGAATTTGCCATCGAACAACTTGACAGTGCGGGAACTCTTATTTTTGGAAGAAAAACCTATGAGATAATGGCAGGATACTGGCCAACGCCGGATTCGATAAAAGATGATCCCGAAGTTGCCAACAGAATGAATTCTATTCCAAAAATCGTTTTCTCGAGAACTCTTGAAAATGCCCCATGGAACAATACCAGATTGGTAAAAAGTGTCATTAAAGAGCAGATTGAAACCATGAAACAACAATCAGATGAAGACATATTTATTTTAGGAAGTGCAAACCTTGCGTCGAAATTTAGAGAACTTGGTCTGATTGATGAATATAGGATTATGGTGAATCCTGTTATCCTGGGTAAGGGCAATCCGTTATTTCTAGAATCTGAATCCCGTGAAAATCTAAAACTATTTAAATCAAAGACTTTTTAGAATGGGAATGTACTATTTATTTACAGAAAGGCCAAGCCCTGATTGGGGCAACAGTTACCAGCGATGGGTGTTGTCCTTCGGAAACGAGAAGAGACAGATTACCGCAACATCACCACCGGCATATCATGAGGATATACAATGCCGCCGGGCGCCAAAACACTATGAACGATTGTGCCCAGAACGGCCAATACAATGGCAAAAGCCATCAGGTTGCTAAAACCTTTCGTATTAAATCCGGAGGTGAAGGCTTCCACAATTCTCAAAACAAATATAAAAGCTATAAAACGGAGGATGAATCCCATCCCCAGCAGCCAGAAAACACCTAGTGTGGCTATGTGCAATAACCCTGTCAGAATCCAGCCAATGGTAGGATTAAGAATAGCGATCAGAAATGCAATCCATAATGCAGTTCCAAAACTACTGACTTTAATACCAGGAGTAATATATGCTGCCAGTAAAACCAATACGGCATTAAGAAGTAAGGAGACTAAAAAGTGCATATGCTGGTATTTTGTTTCGTTACACGCAAATATAATCAAGTGATTGGTCAATGATCAATGGTATATGATAAATGTTAGTAATTTTCTCCCCTACCCTTCTTAATTTTGCTGCAAATCAATAAAAACCTCAATCAGCTTGCGTTAAAATGTGTCAGGCTGCATTAATTAATACTATAATAATGGAATACAGAATCGAAAAAGACAGTATGGGCGAAGTAAAAGTGCCCGCAGATAAGTACTGGGGCGCACAAACCGAACGTTCTTTCGAAAATTTCAAGATCGGAGGTCAGATCATGCCCAAAGAAATTATTGAAGCGATGGCCATTTTGAAAAAAGCAGCTGCCATTACCAATCTTAAACTCGGGGTTCTTTCAGAAGAAAAGATGAACATGATAAGTAAAGCTGCTGATGAAATTCTGGATGGTAAAATGGATGGCCAATTCCCTTTGGTAGTATGGCAAACCGGTTCAGGAACACAGACCAATATGAATGTAAATGAAGTGATTGCCAATCGTGCCCATGTAATGAATGGTGGCAATCTGATGGATGCCAAAAAAGTGCTCCATCCAAATGATGATGTCAATAAATCACAATCATCAAACGATACCTTCCCGACAGCCATGCATATTGCAGCATATAAGTATACAGTAAACGAAACGCTACCTAAAATAAAACTGCTGAGAGATACTTTGAAAGCAAAATCTGACGCTTTTAAGGGAATCGTCAAAATCGGCAGAACACATTTTATGGACGCCACACCATTAACTTTAGGGCAGGAGTTTTCAGGTTATGTATCACAACTTGACCACAGCATTCGAGCGATAGAAAAAGCCCTGGAAGCCGTAGCTGAACTGGGTCTGGGTGGCACTGCAGTAGGAACAGGACTGAATGCTCCGAAAGGATATGATGTTCTGGTTGTAAAAACGATAGCTGAGCTCACAAAACTGCCATTTATCCCAGCCGAAAACAAGTATGAATCACTTGCAGCGCATGATGCCATGGTTGAATTATCAGGTGCTTTCAAACGTACGGCCGTTTCCATGATGAAAGTTGCAAATGACATAAGGATGCTGAGTTCTGGACCAAGATGTGGCATTGGTGAAATTTCAATCCCCGAAAACGAACCAGGTTCTTCAATTATGCCAGGAAAAGTGAACCCAACACAGTGCGAAGCAATGACCATGGTTTGCTGCCAGGTGATCGGTAATGATGTTGCGGTGACATGTGGCGGCATGAATGGTCAGTTTGAACTGAACGTCTTTAAACCTATGATTGTATTCAATGTTCTCACCTCAGCAAGGCTGATTGGAGATGCATGCGAATCATTCAATGAGCATTGTGCTGTGGGCATAGAACCAAACCTTGACAGAATTAAAATGCACCTCGACAACTCTTTGATGCTTGTAACAGCTTTAAATACGCATATTGGCTACGATAATTCAGCTAAAATTGCTAAAAAAGCCCATAAGGAAAATAAAACGCTCAAGGCAGCTGCCATTGAACTTGATTTGCTTACGGCAGAACAGTTCGATGAATGGGTAAGACCTGAAAATATGGTAGGCTAAATTATTCCTGTCAATCTCATAAATATTTGAATAAAAAACACATGGGGAATGTTACGCACAAAAAGAGCTCTGATTTTGTCAAAGACATTATTATTGGGGTATCTGATGGACTTACTGTTCCGTTCGCTCTTACGGCTGGTTTGAGTGGGGTACTTGACACCAACCATCTCGTTATCGTTTCTGGTATCGCTGAAATTGCCGCAGGTTGCATTTCTATGGGTTTAGGAGGATTTCTGTCAGGTGAATCTGAAAAAGATCATTATGATTCACTTTCAAATAATGAATATTATGAAATTGAAACAATACCGGATAGTGAATTAAAAGAGGTTGAAGATGTGTTTCTTGACCTTGGCGTTGATGACGATCTGAGCAAAAAAGTGGCACATCAGATCAGCCTGAATAAAGACAACTGGGTCGAGTTTATGATGAAGTTTGAAATTGGCCTTGAAAAACCAGTCAAGAACCGCGCTTTGCGAAGCGGAGCTACTATTGCAGGATCATATCTGGTGGGTGGCTTGATACCATTGTCACCCTATTTTTTCACGCCCAACAATCACCAGGGTCTTATCTGGTCATGCATTGTTACCATTATCGCGCTTATCTTTTTTGGTTATTTTAAAAGTAAAGTTACCGGGCAGAAACTTATCGCGGGCACTGTAAAAGTTACTCTTATCGGGATAGCAGCTGCTTCAGCCGCATATATCCTGGCCAAATTGGTAAGTTAAAAACAATTTAGAGCATCCGCATCTATTTCCATTGTATTACATTTGTGTTTGTATAACGGTGTTATCCGGATAATCTTTTCATGAAAAATATAAAAAGATCATTTTTATTAATCATTTGGCTTTTGTTGTTATGTAGTGGGATGGTTGATGCTCAGAACAATACATCAAAACCCAAACACAGAAAAGAAGCCATAGATATATTGCTGAATGATACATTCAGTTTTGTACAATTGCGGAACGATCCAGTCAATGCTGCAAACCTAAGCCTTCGGATCAATCCATTTTATTTTGAACTCGATGGCTTGAATTCAAATTTGGGCTATGATGCTTCAATCCGGTACCGGATTCATAATAAATTTGCTATTAGTGCAGAATACAGGGGCAGTTATTTTGAATCCATTGAAAAATTTGGGATTGACCAGGTGGGTAGTTTTGGCGGACCGGCAACGGGGGCCACAAATTTTGAGAATTTCTCCCTCAATGGAGACTATTATTTCAATTCTAAGTTGGATACCAATGTAGAATCCGTCAGAATTGGACGATACAGGGGATTTTGGTTAACTGAAAGGGTTACAGCCTTATATCAATTGCAATATGGTCTTCGCCTGGGATTGCAGTATTTCCAGACCTACATCTCGGGAAACCAGATTGCGTTTTCAGGTTATTATATTAACGATCCAAATAAAACCGTTGTTAATTTCGGTAATGAACCGATAGGAACCATGATGGAGGAAAATATCATAAGTATTGGATATTCAGTCACGGCCAGACATGATTTGCTCATCAGCAATAAAACCCTGGGTAAAAGCAAGGTTATGGGAGAGTCCTGTTTATACGCAGATATTCTCTATGCCCCTGCCATCACTTATACCAATGTGATCATGCCGAACTATGAATACCTCAGCGGAGAAAAGTATACAGATTTCAATGTCAACAACGGAATACCAAAATCAAGATTTGGCGCAAGGATCGGGTTTGATTACTCTGACCTCTCCATTTATGGTCTGACTTTCGGGCTTGAAACCGGCTTCCGGCCCGGGCCTACATTTACATCAGGACTTTATGTAATGGGGAAATTTGGTTTCATCTTAAACATGAAAATATAATAATGCGCTTCCAAAAGATTGTTTTGCAAGTATTTATTTTGACAGGAATCATTTTCTATGCCTCATCCTGTGTGAAGGACGGTCTTCCCCCCGATTGTAAAAAACCAGGGAAACCAACCATTCAGGCGACAAATATTTCTATCAACAATAGTGACACTTTAAAACTGAATGCATCAGGACCTTCGAACGCACAATATATTTGGTCAGGCCCGAATGGCTTTTATTCAACATCTTCCAACCCAGTACTCGCGTCTGTTTCTATTGCAAACAGTGGTATTTATTGGGTAAAAATACTGGTAGGGTATTGCTACAGTGATTCAGTCCCTACCAATGTTAATGTCATCAGTGACACCACTTGCAGCCTCGCTGACAATGGTGCCATTTTCCCCAACGGTAGTTCGGGTCCTTTTACATTAACTACCTCTTGCGCTGTAAGTTCTAATGGCAATTATCAGATCAATTCAAAAAAAGCAGACACCACGTTGTTTATTACTGTCAAATTCAGTCAAAAGCCGACAAAAGGCGCTAAGTATAGTTTAACGAACAATAGTAACCCAGGTAACGGGCAGGTTTATTTCGCACTCAAAGATCAAAACGGCATAACATATACTAACAAAAACGGCGTTGCTTATGTTAAAGTTGGTACCAACAAATTAAATGTAGTGGTATGCCAGGTAAGATTCGATAATATCGGGGTATTCAGCGCAAATATTGCTTGCAATTAATCCTCAAATCACCAACTCCGTAAACTGCAATTCATATAGTTTTCGATACAAGCCATCCTGTGCAATTAATTCCCTGTGTGTGCCTGATTCTTTGATCTTTCCTTTATCCATCACAAGGATAAGGTCCGCTTTTTGAATCGTTGCCAGCCTGTGCGCCACCACGATAGATGTTCTTCCTTTTGGCAACACTTCGGTTGCATGTTGAATCATTTCTTCGGTTTCGTGATCTATAGAAGATGTCGCTTCATCCAGGATCAGGATTTTTGGATCCTGTAACAATGCCCTGATGAATGAAATAAGCTGGCGTTGTCCCGTAGAAAGCGTGGCGCCCCGCTCCTGGACCTGGTATTCAAATCTACCGGGCAGTTTGTTAATGAATCTATCTGCCCCAACCAATTTTGCAGCCTCTTCCATTTGTTCAATGGAGATATTTTCATTGAATAATCTGATATTATTGGCAATAGTATCTGAGAATAAAAACACATCCTGCAACACAACCGCTATCTGGCTCCGCAATACATCATGTTTATAGTCCTGAACGGGTATACCATCAATAAGTATATCTCCTTTCTGATGCTCATAAAGCCTGTTAATCAAACTGGTAATAGATGTTTTCCCTGCACCGGTATGGCCTACGATAGCCAGCATTTTGCCTGGTTTGGCATCAAAAGAAACATCTTTTAGAATCCAGTCTTCATCATTATAAGCAAACCATACATTTTTAAAAGCAACCTCTCCTTTCAGTTCTTTATTTTCGACTATTCCTATATCAGGAATAGAGTCTTCCGTATCCAGCATTTTAAAAACCCGCTCCGCCGCCACCATTCCCATTTGCAGCGTGTTAAACTTATCGGCTATTTGTCGTATTGGCCGGAATAATGTATTGATGAGCAGGATAAAAAGGATCATGGTTCCGGTATCGGTTTGCATGTGCAAAACCAGGTGCGAACCTGACCAGATTATTAGTGCAATGGAAATAGCCTGAAGCACTTCAATAACCGGGAAAAATATGGAATAATATAAAACAGACCTGATATTGGCTTCTTTATGACCTTCATTAATTTTATCAAAGCGCTGCATTTCAACTTTTTGCCTGTTAAATACCTGTACAATCTGCATCCCTGTAATATGTTCCTGCAAAAAAGCGTTTAATTTGGCCACCTGTGTACGCACGTCCTGGAAAGATACTTTTACTTTCTCTTTAAAAATATAGGCTGATAACAACAAAACCGGAAATACAGCCAGGCTGTATAAACTCATCGTGAGGCTTTGCTCAAACATCAGAATAAGAATGAATATGATCTGCAGCGAATCACCCATAATGCTTATCAGTCCCTGGCTGAAAACGTCTGCTACTGCTTCCACATCCGAAATAGAACGGGTAATGAGTGTACCAACAGGAGTTTTATCATACATTTTAAGACGGAAACCCATGATATGATTGAAAATACGTTTGCGCAATTGATAAATCGCCTGCTGCCCCAGCCATTCGGTATAATAGGTCTGGAAATAAGAAAAAACGGTTTGAACTATAAGTAAGGCCAGGTAAAGTCCACAGCAAAACAGCAACCCTGCCATAATATTGCTTACGCCAAATATATTTTGTCCGAAATGAAGCATCGCCTTTGAACCACTGGAATTGTCATGCATGATAAAGGCATTGTAGGTTGTCTTTACCAGCAACGGAACAAGCGTTGCAATAGCAGATACAATTACAGTAAGTATAATCGAAATAAATACAATAAACCTGTATTTTGAAACAAGACCAAAAATCCGGCTCAATAACCTGGTATCCAATGCTTTTCCGCTAACTTTTGTGTCACTCATTTTATATTATTTTGGCGTTCAACCGCAGAGGCCGCAATGGTAACGCAAAGGGGCAAAGTTTAAAATCTAAAAAACTATTATATTTTCTTTCAATATACATTCATCCTTTCTTTGCGTTCTTTGCGATACCTCAGTTTTCTTTGCGGTTAAATTTTCCCCTATAAACCTACTTATTTATCTCAGTCATCAGTCCGTCAGGATAAATGATATCTGTTAAATAAAGTCCTTGCGCCGGAGCGGCAAACCCTGCTTTCACACGGTCTTTGCCCTCAATAAGTCTTTTAAATTCATCAATAGTCATCTCATTTTTGCCAACTTCAAGCATCGTACCAACGATAATCCGCACCATGCCCCGAAGAAAGCGATTTGCCGTTATCGTGAAAATGAGTTTGTCCCCATGCTTTTTCCACGTTGCAACATTTATATTGCAAAGATGATGTTTATTTTGAACATTTATCTTGCTCAATGCTTCAAAATCGTGATATTTCGGCAAAATTGCCGCAGCCTCTTTCATCATTTCTAAATCAAGATCAGCAAAAATATAGGCCGCATATTCCTGCAAAAAAGGATTCTTTTTCTGCGTAATGATATATTTATATGTTCTTTGCAAAGCATCCCAGCGCGTATGTGCCTCAGCAGATACAGCAAATAATTTCTGAGCCGTAATATCGGGAGGCAGAAAAATATCCAGCCTGCGCACATGCTCTCTCGTCAGTTCTTTCGAGGTATCAAAATGTAGAAAATATTTGCGTGCATGAACCCCCGTATCAGTTCTTCCGCAGCCGACGCAATAAATTTCTTCGCCAAGTTGAAGGGATAACTTTTCGTTTATAACCTGCTGTACTCCAAGGCCATTGTCCTGTACCTGCCAGCCATTATAATTGGTTCCTTTGTATGCGATTTGGAGGAAGTAGCGGTTCAAAGAAATTTGAAATTTGAAATTTGAAATTTGGGCTTACGCAAAATTAAAATCATAGAGTCCGATATAAGCCTAAACAACATTACTTTTAGTTGTTTTGGTGATGAATGCATTCAATTTTGGGCCTAATTCATTTATTATATTGACAATCTTCTCTTTATCATCATCATCGATCAGGTTGCGTCTAAAAGATTCCCTCAGCCAGCACTTCGTTTCTTCGAATGACCCCCTTGAATACAAATAAAATTTTTTCCTGTCAGGAGTTGTAAACCTTCCATACCCTTCAACAAGGTTTGCTGCAATACTATCGCATGCTCGGATTATCTGCAAACCAATAGTATACTTAGCTTTATTATCCCATTTATCATATATCTTCCAGATTATATCGGATAATGATTCTGCTAATTTATCGACATCTAATTCCTGTAGAGTTTTCATTGGCCTGCGTCAGCCCCAAATTTCAAATTTCCAATTTCACTTCTTCGCATTCATAATATCCTCTATCGCTTCCACTTCTATCGGCACATTCCCAAGAAAATCAATAGGTTCGCCACTTGTTATGAGCATATCCCCTTCAATACGAACGCCAATGCCTTCTTCTTTGATATAAATACCAGGCTCGCAGGTAAATACCATATTTTCTTTAATAGGCTTGTAATGATTGCCGATATCATGCACATCAATTCCCAAAAAGTGCGAAACGCCATGCATAAAATATTTGCGGTACAACGGATTGGCTTTATCCTGGTTCCTGATATCATCCATTGAAAACAAACCAAGGTCAACACATTCCTTTTCAATAGCCTGTTGGCATTCTGCGAGATTATCCCTCAATATCCTTCCCGGACGAAGCAGTCCCTTTACAAGGTAAAATACCCTTAAAACTGCATTGTAAACTTCTTTTTGTCGGGCTGTAAAGCGTCCATTCACCGGGAAACAGCGGGTCATATCAGAAGCATATCCTGCATACTCAGCTCCGACATCAAGTAAAACGATATCCCCGTCTTTGCAGGCCTGATCATTGGTGACATAATGCAGCACGCACGCATTTGCCCCTGATGCTACAATAGGTTCGTAAGCATGGCCGCGGGAACGGTTTCTAAGGAATTCGTGCGTGAGTTCGGCCTCTATTTCAAACTCCATCACACCCGGTTTTACAAATTTCAGGACACGTTCAAAACCTTTTTTTGTGATGCCTGCGGCATGTTTCATCAGTTCAATTTCAACAGGATGTTTTATAGACCGAAGATCATGCATAATGGGTGCAAGCCTTTGATAATCATGCAATGGAAAACGATTTGTTATTTTACGCTCATATCTAAGTTCGGCATAGTCAGCATCTGAAACATAACGGGCATGCTCGTTGGTATTGAGATAGCAATGCTGCGCCTCAAACATCATGGGCGCCAGTATTTGCTCAAATGCACTGCTCCACTGTACATTCTTGACTCCAGATACAACAGTAGCCTGTGCTTTACTAAGCTTCTCCCCTTCCCATGCCGCAATTTTTTCATTGGTCTCGCGTACAAAAAGAACTTCTTTCCATTCTTCCAAAGGTGCATCAGGAAACAATACCAGAAAGGTTTCTTCCTGGTCTACACCTGTTAAGTAAAACAAATCTGGGTTTTGTCTCCAAGGGAAAAATCCATCTCCTCCCTTTGGCATAAAATCATTTGAAACCAGTATGGCAATGGAACCGGGTTTCAGTTGTTTGGCCAGGTTTTGCCTGTTTGCTATATATAGCTTATTATCAATTGGTTCGTATCTCATAAATTCATAAATTTAAAATGAAAACAAGGTTGCAAGTTAGGGGTTTTTAGAAGAATGAGATAATTTGGCAATGTGGCAATTTGGAAATTAAATACAAATGATAAAAGTAGGGAATCCCCCTTGTAAGGGGGCAGCCTGTCCCGACTTCCTCGGGAGGGGATTTGTTCCAATTACTGCCAAAACCCCTTTTTTGATCATTCTGGCCTCCCGAATAAGTCGGGACACGTGTTTTCCCTGTTATAACAGGAAATTTCATTTTTTCAATTTTCAACTGATTGATTTTAAATATTTTACACGTAACTCATTGACAAATAACAGGCGATATCAGGAAATTATCAAGCCAGAATGTCCAAAAACGAGGATTTATCTTTTTCATATACCATTGACCATGTGCCAAAGAAGCCGTCATGCCGGGCTTGCCTGTCCCGACTTCTTCGGGGACCCGCCTGTCCCGACTTTTTCGGGGGCATCCCGTGACTAAACTACGAAGGGACTTAGAAGCATCGTTCTCGCGCCAGCCAACTCGTAATTCGTAATTAGCTCCGCTGAGCCTTCGGGTTCATAATTCGTAATTGCTTTTATGTACATATATAGTGAACTGCCAAACTGGGTGGGTACTTTTGAAAAATAATTTTTAACTTATTTTAATTGAACAAGTTATAAAGGAAAATAATTTTGAAATTGTTTCACTTTTTATCTTAAGATTAAATGGTATATTTCATTTTGCCTCCTGCTTATCGGGAATATTTATTAGAGAATGACCTTGAATCAGATTTGGGGATTACAAATCCCCGTCATCTTGTAATTTAATGATGTTTCAGAACATTGTTTGCCTTAAAGTTAATCCATAAATTCGTCTCTTATTTTATAAATCGAATAAAACCAAATTTCTAACTGATAAAAAATATGTCTAATTGATGTTACCGTGAAAACATTTATTTTGTTCATTTCAATTATAATTTTGTCGATTTCAGGCTGCAAAAAACCAAAACCGCAACCGCAAGGTTGTGGAGACGGAAACCTTGGAATTGTTCCCTTTAGTATTGAATTATTCGACAGTAGCTTAACCGACACGTCGAAATCATCTATTGCAGGTCATTCGGTAGATAGTTTAAAACTTTTTTATCAATACGTAAATGGTCTGCGACTAGATCCATTAATAATAATTAAAAGAACGGATTTACCAGCTAATGAAAAGGCTTATATAATTGGTACTAATGACGCCATTTCATTAAGTTTAAACGGAACTAAAACTTTCTATTTATACAGGTCATATAATATAACTGACACCATTTTTTATGATCTCCAAACATATACGGATAAGAATGGCTGTAGTTATGTTAAACTAAATTCTTTTAAATATAACAGCAAAGACCTGATAAACAGTAAAGAAGGTTATTTTATTGAATATCTAAAATAAAGGAATGTCCCTGATTTCTGCGATTTGTAATCACAGGGTCATCATCCACTTTTCAGGTTTATGTTTCAGAGAATGACTTTGAATCAGGCTAACGACATACAAACAAAAATCCCTTTCGAAAAAGGGATTTTGTTTTTTTATGAAGAATATTTCGGCCTATCTTCCATGACCACCATGGCCTCTCCCCTCTCCCCAATGGCCACCATGCCATCTTTCGCCACCTCTTTCTCTGCCCCAATAGCCTTTATGCCATCTTCCGGGCCTGTCGCGTTCTTCCCATCCACCTGGAACGCGTTGATAGGCACCTCCTCTCCATTCCCAGTCTTCATCGCGCCAGTAGTGGCGTGGACTAGGACGTGCAGGACGTGCTCCTACTTCAATATATGCATGTGGACGAACAACGACGATCTGCGCCTTAGCGGTGATACTGCCCGTTAGCAAAATACCTCCGACGATCATTAGTTTAAGAAAGTTCTTTTTCAAATTTGTTGTAATTATACTGCATGAGAAATATTGAGGTATAACAATCTCAAATATAAATTGTTAAAATCTATGGTTTTAATTTTTTGAAACTGGTAAACGATAAGCATTTAGACATTTTCAATTTTGGAAAGTCGTCGAGCTTGATTTCTTTTAACCATTTGAAATCATCATTGCCAAAACCCAATTTTCAAATTTCAAATTTCATAATGTCCATTTCCTGTTCCAAATCAGGTTAACCCTTTGGTTTTTTTCTGTAATTTGCGCCTTCAATTCAAAACTATGAGCGTATTAGTAAATAAACATTCCCGCGTCATTGTACAGGGATTCACAGGTAAGGAAGGAACATTTCATGCCAGCCAGATGATCGAATATGGCACCAATGTCGTAGGCGGTATTACCCCGGGCAAGGGTGGAACGTTACATCTTGACCTCCCTATCTTCAATACTGTAGCAGATGCCGTTGAAAAAGAAGACGCAAACGTTTCTATCATATTTGTTCCACCTGCCTTTGCTGCAGATGCCATAATGGAAGCTGCCGATGCCGGAATCAAACTTATTGTCGCTATAACAGAAGGTATTCCCATCGCTGATATGGTAAAAGTAAAAGAATATCTCAGTCATCATCCGGATAGCAGGCTTATCGGCCCGAATTGTCCGGGAGTTATTACCCCCGGAGAATGTAAAGTTGGCATTATGCCCGGTTTTATTCACCGTCCCGGAACCATTGGGATCATATCACGCTCAGGTACTCTTACTTATGAAGCAGTGGACCAGGTAACCAAAGCCGGACTCGGACAATCAACCTGCATTGGTATCGGTGGGGATCCTATTATTGGAACAACCACGCTGGATGCAGTGAAATTACTGATGGCTGATAAAAATACTGAAGCCATTATTATGATCGGCGAAATCGGCGGATCCATGGAAGCAGACGCAGCATACTGGATTAAAGAAAATGCCACAAAGCCAGTAATTGGATTTATTGCCGGACAAACAGCGCCTCCGGGAAGACGTATGGGTCATGCGGGCGCCATTATTGGTGGTGCCGCTGATACCGCAGCAGCTAAAATGACTATTATGCGTGAATGCGGTATTCATGTGGTTGAATCTCCTGCGAATATTGGAATCGCTGTGGTTGAAGCTCTGAAAGGGCAAAGCGTTACTGCTTAGGGAAGTTAACCGCAAAGGACTCCAGGGTCTCGCAGAGTTCGCAAAGTTTTTCTTTACCCTTTGAGAAGTCTTTACGTTCTTTGCGAAAGTCTTTGTCCCGACCCCCTTGGATAAGATTTTTTCACGCAAAGTTCGCAAAGTAAAAAAAAGCAAAGAGCGCAAAGAATAATTTAAGAATATGGAATTATTAAAAAATAAAACAGCCCTCATTACTGGTGGAACCCGCGGTATCGGATTGGGCATTGCCCGGAAATATGCCGAAAACGGTGCCAACGTCGCATTTACTTTCGTTTCCTCGGTTGAAAAAGCCCAAAAAGTAGAACAGGAATTGCAGGCTTTTGGTGTTAAAGCAAAAGCATATCAATCTGATGCCTCTGATTTTGCCCTGGCAGAAAAACTTGTAGATGATGTTGTAAATGATTTCGGTAGCCTGGATATCGTGGTAAACAATGCCGGAATCACAAGGGATAACCTGCTGATGCGCATGAGTGAACAACAATGGGATGAAGTGATGCATACCAACCTGAAATCCATATTCAACCTGAGCAAATTTGCCGTAAAGCCTATGATGAAGGCGCGCGATGGTATTATTATCAATTTAAGTTCTGTTGTGGGTGTAAACGGCAATGCCGGCCAGTCCAATTATGCGGCTTCGAAAGCAGGAATTATTGGTTTCAGCAAATCATTAGCCAAAGAACTTGGTTCGAGGAATATCCGCTGCAATGTGGTAGCTCCTGGTTTTATTATTACAGAAATGACCGGGGAACTGGATGAAAAAACACGCGAACTTTGGCAGCAAAGTATTCCACTTAAACGGGCAGGAACCACCGAAGATGTTGCCAATCTATGTCTTTTTCTCGCTTCTGACCTCGCATCTTATATCACAGGACAGGTCATAAAAATTGATGGCGGAATGATGTAAGAATCAGGTGTTAGGCATAAGGGGTAAGGCGTAAGTAAAATACATAACTAATTACTTAATCGCACCTCTAAAAACTACCTTATACCCTTCTCCTTGAGGAGAAGGACAAAGGATGAGGCGATAAAAACCATTTTTTAGAGGTGCCTTAGCCTGATTTTATCTTCTGAAATCAAAATTGTACATCAGCCTCACCAATCCATAATTTTCCTGGTAACTGTTTGATGAATAACTCAGATCTGTATAAGGAGCAATACCGGCTTCGACATCCAGTGAAAGTCCTTTTGCAAGGTTTGCAGATATCCTTGCATTATAAAGATCACGGGTAGAATAAGAACTGCCAAGCAATTCAGCCTCGTTGGAGCTGGTTATGTCGGCTCCAATAGAAATGGTAGTCCTTATTTTCCTGATTTCATAACGCAGGTGCGCGCTATAAGTATTTGATAACTGCATATTTGCCATATCTGTATTGGAATAATTCATCACTGAATAATGAAGATCAAGGCTTAAATTTAATTTCATAAGGGTCTCAGTGATACCTCCACCTATTATTGTGATGTTGTTGCTGTTGAAAGTATAAATACCATCGGTTCTGTCATCGGCAGTATAGGAAACGTGAAAACTCGTTATGTTGTCACCCAGGTGAAGATTATAATTCAGTAAACCTGTATAACTTAGCATTGCATCATTCGCAGCAACAAGATTGCTGGTATTAGCGCCAGCAGGCGTGTTTCTCGTCTGGTCGGTCACAAAAAAAGTAAGTGTTGGCAATGCCTGGGAAGGAGCTATAATAGCACTTCCATTAATTATTTGCGTTGTTAGGGTTGCCAACTCATTTGCAGCAACGTTATTTTCCTGATAGGTGGCTCCGGCTGACAAAATAATTTTCCGGTTCAGAAAACTGAATTGATCCTGAAGCGTGCCTGCCCATAGATCATTCTGAATAAGAGGATTACCAAATGAAACATATGAACTGCCAAAGTAATGATAATCTATAGTCAACAGGTTATCCGTAGCATTATCTTTACTGGTTGACCTGAAAACCGCTGTGATATAATCTGCAGTAGAGGGTTGATCCGGCTTAATAGTAGTAGCGTTGAGAATAAAGATATTTCTGAATGTAACAGGATTGAATCCAACTTTATATCCATAGAGCGAATCAATCTGATTTTCTGTTACAGGTCCGCCTTTAATATTAGCTGTGTATGCACTCAATGCAAAACCTGCATTTACCCGCATCTTGTTTCCTGCAGTAATAAAACTTTCATCCGCCCCAACAACAAGGTTATCCGATGCATTAGGCCCATAATGTATAGAACCTGAATCATCCCTGGATCTTAAAAGGTTGATGCTTACCACAGAACCTTCTATCCTGTTTCCAAATGATATTCTTGCAGCTGAAATCTCCCTTTGATATAATCCGGGGTTGACATACAGTGAGTCGGCTCCGGATCTCAGGTTTGAAGGAGCTATCGGCAGATGATTAGGTGATCTGAAGGTATCACTTAGCAATGCTCCTTCCTGTTTCTGTTGCGAAATACCATTAACTACCTGAATTTTGAATTTTGGACCCTCATAGGTAAACATCCATCCTTTCACCCGAACACCGGCCATCACCAACCTGTCAAACATTGGTGTTTGATCGCCATATAAAAATTCCAATCCATGGTACCTTATGCCGTATTGCAGATAATTCCTGGACATATTTCCCGGATAGTAATTCTGGTCTGTGGTATTAAAATATTTAAACGGGAAACTTACCTGGCCAACCCGCGCTACGACATCTGCACTGAGATCCCGAATATGGGGCACATTTGGATAGGCAAGCGCATTTTGAGCTCCTGTACCGCTGTAGTTCATTTCTTTGTCGGATCCATAAATATCACCCGAGAGCTCAAAAAAATCAGCTTTTTTGACAATTACCGAGTCTTTTCGATCCCCTGAAAATTTATTTACATAAAAAGTTGAAACGATAGGACTCAGGTAGCCTATTGAATTTGATTTGATTTTCAGCTGCAGGATATGTTTCCCCTCCGTTAATGGTAAGGTATAGAGGATTGAAATACGGTTCTCACTGAATTTTACAAAATTGGTAATGAGGTCATCATCGATATAGAATTCAAAAGTGCCTTTCAAAACCACAACACTATCCAACAGGTTGACATTGATAAACAATTCTCCGCTTTTGATGATTTCATTGTTTTTTGGGCTAACCATCTCCCAGCTTGAAGCATTGGGATATGCGGAAGCCCTGCCCACATAAATTGAAAGAAAAAGAATAACTGCAAAAACCGTTTTTATATGCTTCTTTTCCAATTTTTTATTTTTTTTGAGATTCCCCATTTGATCCTGATTTATCTTTTTAAATTTCATGAAATTATAGAATTTAACAGGTTATTTTAATCTGGGATTAAAATCAGAATCCGGTTTTTTGGGTCTTACTGTATTCTCCGGTTTGGCGTTCGGATCAGTTATATCAACGGTTGAATAATCAGAGATACCTTTATAAGTTGCAATGACTGCAACCGACCGTGCATGAATGCCTGCTGTAAAATTCCCGAGCGAATCGATATTACCACCTTCTTCCGGTACTACGGTCCATTCGGGCTTGATCTGCAATGTGTCATTTTGCAAATCAAGAGACTTAACAGTAAATTTATAAGTCTTGCCTATCGCCACTGAAGTCTGTCCGGGTACAACCCTCATTTCTGAAACAGTCTGCGTCTTTTTAGTATACGGCGTCACGGCAACTGTAAACCAGAAGAGGTCACTTGGTATTCCCACAGATCCGGCAGAAGTTGTATAATTAGCAATAATCTGCCAGGCATAAGTATGCCCTTCTTCAAGCATTGCTGCTTCCTGGGGATAAATTAGTGTGGTGTTATTAAAATATGACTGAACATAAAAGGGCCGGTTGATAATAATTTCTGGACCTGATTTTTGCCCCGGCTTAACTTCAAAAAGATTAAAGCTGAATGAATTTGCCTTGCTGAACCATTGAAAAACAGGAAACCTTGTATTCACAAGTGGCGGATCAGAAAATATTGGATTCCCCGGATTCATCAACTCGGGTTTATTTTCCTGGTCAGTTATGGTATTTGTGCCGCTGGTTGAAGTTATAACTCTGCCTGAATCGTTTAAAACCTGGACATTATAAGTATATACATCTGAAGGTATGTTCCCTGTCTTGATGGCGCCTTGAATTGCAGGAGCGTTGATATTCGCGACGGTGTACTTATCAAATTGGCGGTCATCAACTGTGGCAACGGCATTTGGAGCCATATTATTTAATTTCTTGGTGCCCGTAGCGATTAAGCCCAAATTCTGACCGGATAAAGTAACAACCAGGGTCAGATTCTGCAGAAGATTATTGTTATATACCGTTACAGTAAAAAGTAAAGGTGCATCAGCAATACTTGTAGGATTAAAATCAGCTAGTTTAATAGTTTGAACAGGGTTAACAAGGATCGTAGCACGAACAGGACCACCGAGAGCTACTATGGTAATCCCTCCAGGCTGAACGACAATCTTATTGCCACTGGCTGTTTTCGTTGTTACCGTAACATTATAATTACCTGCCAACGCAGTTGGAGATACATTTACAATGGCCTGCAATGTTGCAGAACTCTGCACAACAACACTCGTCACGGTGATATAGGGTCCCAAATCCACAATAGTTTTACCAGGCGTGAAATTTGTTCCCATACCAGATATCTTGATTGTGGCGTGTTGCTCACCCGGGAAAACGCCAGATGGTTCAATACTCGTAATAATCTGCGCCGATATACGCTCAGAGGAGTATAACAATATGGAAATTAAAATTAAAATATTTCGCAGAAATACCCTGAAATGGACATTAATTGAATTTAGATACATGGTGTGCGTTTTATTGACTGGCCAAAATTATACAAAATACTTTATCCACCTAATTTTTTTTATTTAATTGGAAGGACCGAAAGAAATTGCATTAAAAACAAGCGCTTAAGCATTCCATTCGTATCGTTAAATAATTCTATTTTTTAGAATCTGAAAATTAAGCTTAAAAGTGAATTTTTAGGAAAAAATATTCTCTTGGATTATCACTACCTCTTGAAATCAAAAGTATATATTAATCTTGCAATAGCATAATTTTCTTTATAACTGTTACCAGAGAATTGGTAATCAGTATAGGGTGCAAATCCAGCTTCGATGGTAATGGTAAAGCCACGCAAAATCCTTGAATTTATATTGAAATTAAAGTTATTTCGATCTGAATAAGAACTGCCCAGCAGCGCAAGAGCATTTGAATGCACGATTTCCGCCCCAAAGGCTAGAGTCGTTTTAATTTTCCTGATTTCATAGCGTATACGGGCATCGTAGGAATTTGACAATGAAGTAGTGCTCATTTCAGGACTGGAATAAAATGTTGTTGAATATCTTAGATCAAGCCCGAGATTGATTTTTATTAAATTCTCACTTACCTCTCCGGATGCAATCTGTATTTTGTTGCTTGTATATGTATTAATGGCATCTGTGCGGGAAGAATTTATATAGCTTGTACTGAAAGAAGTAAGTGAATTTCCCGATTTGAGGTTATAATTTAACAGACCTGTAATATTAAAGGCGTCATCATGAGCATCAACGAGATTACTTATTCCGGTGTACGGACTATTCCTGGCCTGGTTATTTACCAGAATCGTCTGTTGCGGAAGTTTAGCCGAGGGTGCAAAGAGTGCACTTCCACTTATAATCTGGGTGTTAAGTGTAGTAAGTTCCCCCGCTGAAACATTGTTCTCCTGGTATGTATACCGACCAGAAAGAACAATCTTGTGATTCAGAAAATCGATTTGATCCTGCAATGTTCCGGCCCACAAATCATTTAATACAAACGGGTTACCAAAAGAAGCATAACTGCTCCCGAAAAAATGATAGTCAACCGTTAAAAGATTATTGGTTTGCTTATCCTGGCTCGATGATTTAAATATGGCAGTAATATAATCAGCTGTAGAAGGCTGGTTAGGCTTGATAGTGGTGGCATTCAGCACAAAAATACTTTTGATAAAAAAAGGATTAATTCCAACCTTGTATCCATAGAGCGAATCTATTTGTGATTCTGTCGAAGGTCCGTCTCTGGTATCTGTGGTTAAGGCACTTACGGCAAAACCGGCATTTACTCTCATTTTATTTGCATTGGTTACGAAACTTTCGTCGGCCCCTGCAACAATATTGTCCATAGCATTTGCCCCATAATGTATCGAGTTTATCTCATCCCTCGATCTGAGCAGGTTTATACTTATTACCGATCCTTCTATAGGGCTCCCATAAGATATTCGGGCAGCAGTCAAATCTCGTTGATATATTCCCGGAACAATATACGTAGAATCTGCTCTCAAATTTGGCGGTGGGGGCATTGAAATTGAATCAGATGCATGATATTTTATTAACTGGCCTTCCTGAGCAAACTGCGATATTCCGTTTACAACCTGTATCTTGAACTTAGGCGAATTATATGTAAACATCCAGCCTTTAACGCGAATACCAGAAAGAACCAATTTATCAAATGTAGGGGTCTGATCTCCATACAAAAATTCCATGCCACCATACCTGATGCCATATTGCAGATAATTTCTGGATTGGGTACCCGGAGGATAGAGGTACTGATCGCTGGTGTTATAATATTTGAATGGGAAACTGACTTTTCCCACTCTCACAATCAAATCTGCATCAAAATCCCGGACATATGGAACATTCGGCGATACTGTTATTGCTTCTGCACCGGGACCCGAATAATTCATCTGTTTATCACTCGCATTCAAGGTGCCCGCAAATTCAAAAAAATCGGCTTTCTTAACGATGACTGAATCTTTGTTTACCCCTGAAAATTTATTAACATAAAAAGTTGAAATTATAGGATTCAGAATAATATTACTTAAAGTCCTGATATGCAATTCAATCTTATGCTTCCCTTCATGCAGGGGCACGGTGTATAAAACAGTAATATCATAAGGGGAAAACTTTACAAAATTGGTGATTAAATTATCGTCTATCAAAATCTGGAGCGATCCTTTATTGACAGTCACACTATCAAGCAATTTTATGGCTATGAATAACTCTCCGCTTTTTATTACTTTGTTTGGAGTCGGACTTATAAGTTTCCAGCTTGATGGGTTTGGAGAAGCGTTTGCAACAGTGCCATAACTGACAATACATGAAAACATGATGATCATTAAATTTATCAGGCTCGTTCTCAACGCTTTGGATTTTATTTTCAGATCAAATAATTGCCCTGCGATACTCAGACCCTAATGATCCATTTGTTTTGATTTTCAGAAATTAATTTAATTGCACTTTTACTTTTGAGGTAAGCCAAATATCTGTCTCATAGCGGCATTGACATCCCAAAGTGCGCCATTTGCCCCAATACCAGATGAAATATAAACTGTTGCATAATCCTTAATTTCACCGGATGACGCTATAATTGCCACACTGGCCTCATTATTATTTGAAGTAAATTTGCCACTATAATCAATATTGCCTCCATCGGCAGGTACCACCGTCCATGTTGGTTGAATTGAAATAGTGTCATTATTGGCGTCATATCCTTTTGCGGTAAACTTATAAGATTGCCCGGGGCCCATTGTTATCTCACTTGGACTTACAGACATTTGAGATAAAGTATGCTTGCCGATAGAATTGTTTGAATTTGAAACTGTAAACCAATTCAGATCACTTGATAGAGTTGAAGAACCGGATACGGAAGAATAATTGGCAATTATCTGCCATGCATATGTATGACCCACTTCCAGAATGGTGGCCCCGGCAGGATATAAGAAAGTAGAGCTATTGATATCTGAAATTGTGAAAGTAGGCCTGTTTAACGCGACAGCGGGAGCTGTAGTTTGACCTGGATATACCTCGTACAGATTGAGGTTTACAGAATTTGCCTGGGCAAACCACTCAAACAATGGCTGCGAAGAATGAATCAATTCCGGATCCGTTGAAAAAGAACTGCCAGGGCTGATCAAAATAGGTTTGCTTTGCTGATTTATAATAGTATTTGTGCCATCAGCATCAGCCACATCTTTACCATTGGCGTCCAGAACCTGGATATGATAATCATATACATCGGCCGGGAGTGTACCGGTTTGGATCGCTGCCTGGAGTGCTGGTGTATTGGTATTGGAAACCTGGTATTTATCAAATTGCCGGTTTGTAATAGATTCAATTTTGTCAGCAGGCTCGCTTTTGAATACTTTGGTAGCAGTAACAATCTCTCCCATTTTTTGCCCTGTAAAAGTAAAAACAACTGTAAGATCCTGAACAACTGCATCATTGTAAATCGTTGCCGTAAATAATAATGGTGCATTTGCCACATTATTCGGATCAAAATCAGAAAGATGTATGGTTTGTGCAGGGGTGACAAGGATGGTGGCTTTTACTCCGCTTCCCAATGAAAATATCTGAATAGCCCCTTGTTTTACAACAACATCTTTGCCGGTAGTAACCGTTACATCAT
>Ga0207032_1026_pt1 | contig 50975 bp, 50 predicted proteins | sample Alteio_BWMinCont_38_FD_153308 | JGI IMG/M metagenome (GOLD analysis project Ga0207032, IMG submission 153308) | Enriched cells from forest soil in Barre Woods Harvard Forest LTER site, Petersham, Massachusetts, United States -... | ecosystem: Environmental > Terrestrial > Soil > Temperate forest >... | reverse complement strand
ACAATAGAAACCAGTAATGGAAAAGGTTTTTTAAATATTGTTTTGAGTTCTTCTGCTACTTCATGCGCATGTTGAGGTTTTATAGCCAAAACAATAATGTCTGCAAGCTTAGCCATTTCAGTATTCGAGGTACTGGTCTTAATATTAAATCGGTCTTTTAATTTTTGGCATTTCTCAGGGTGGATATCAGATGCAAGGATTGGGATCGTAGCCGCTTTGTATGAGTCCAGTAATAAGACTGGTTGCCATATTTCCGGCACCTATAAATGAAATGACTGGTTGTTTCATAACTCTAAACCCTATATTTATCTGTAAAAACCATTTGACTGTAAGTTAAGTTGCCTATACTTAATAGAGGAATAAAACTTATTGACCTATTGCGTAATGTTGCCTTGGTCAACCTGCTTTATTAAGTTTCAGCAGGTTCTCTTTATTGTAGCAAAGGGGGTAGCGTGTGGATATCACAGAATTACTGTCTTTTGGTGTTAAGAATAATGCCTCGGATTTACACTTATCCGCAGGTATGCCGCCTTTGATTAGGGTAGACGGTGATTTACGTCGTATTGATTTACCTCCCTTAACGCATAATAGTGTTCATGAACTAGTCTATGACATTATGTCAGATAAGCAACGTAAAAATTTCGAACAGTTTTTGGAAACAGATTTTTCATTTGAAATACCGGAGCTCGCTCGTTTTCGGGTGAACGCGTTTAACCAACATCGGGGAGCTGCGGCGGCTTTTCGGACCATTCCTTCAAAAGTCTCTACCCTTGATGATTTAGTCACACCGCCAATTTTTAAGGATATTGCCGATAACCCAAGAGGTATCGTGCTAGTGACAGGTCCCACGGGTTCTGGTAAAACGACGACATTGGCTGCGATGGTAGATTATGTGAACACCACTCGGAATCAACATATTCTAACCATTGAAGATCCTATCGAATTTATCCATGAAAGTAAAAAATGTTTAATTAACCAGCGAGAAGTTCATCGAGATACTCAAGGGTTTGGTGCAGCGTTACGTTCAGGTTTACGAGAAGATCCCGATGTCATTTTGGTCGGAGAAATGCGAGATTTAGAAACCATTCGCTTGGCACTCACGGCTGCCGAAACAGGACACTTAGTGTTTGCAACTCTGCATACGACGTCTGCTGCAAAAACCATCGATAGAATCATCGACGTATTTCCCGGAGACGAAAAGGAAATGGTTCGAGGAATGTTGTCAGAAGCGCTCCGAGCAGTCATTGCTCAAGCGTTGTTAAAAAGAATTGGGGGTGGTCGAGTCGCAGTTCATGAAATTATGCTTTGCACACCCGCCATTCGTAATCTTATTCGGGAAGCAAAAGTAGCACAAATGTATTCTGTCATCCAAACGGGTCGTGCTTTAGGGATGCAAACGTTAGATCAGGCGCTACAAGAAATGGTACATAAAAATGTAATTAGTCGTAAGGATGCTCGAGCGAAGGCAGAAAATAAAGAATTATTTAACTAATTAGGATGGAGATTATTTATGCAAACCTTACACGAACTACTCGTGGTCTTGGTTGACAGTCAAGGATCAGATCTTTTTATTTCTGCGGGTGCAGCTCCTAGCATTAAAGTCAATGGACAAATAAAAGCCTTATCTGAAACTCGCATGACTCGAAAAGAAGCGGACGAGATGATTTTCGGAACCATGACGGATGCACAAAAAGAAACCTTCCAAAGAACAAAAGAGTTTAATTTTGCAATCAGTATTGAAGGTCTTGGACGCTTTCGAATAAGCGCGTATCAGCAACGATCAACTTACGGAGCAGTCTTTAGAAGGATTGAGACCGTCATTCCAGAGCTTAAAGATTTGAATATGCCAATAGTCGTAGAAGATTTCGCGCTCATTCAACGGGGATTGGTGATTTTTGTGGGTGCTACGGGTACAGGGAAAAGTACGACTTTAGCTGCCATGGTAGAACACCGTAATCATACTACGCAGGGTCATATTATTAGTATTGAAGATCCAATAGAATTTATGCATAAGCATGATAAATGTATTGTTACCCAAAGGGAAGTTGGGGTCGATACCGAATCATACGAGGTTGCTTTAAGAAATACCTTACGCCAAGCCCCCAATGTCATCATGATAGGAGAAATTAGAACGCGAGAAACCATGCTGCAGGCGTTAACTTTTGCAGAAACGGGACATTTATGTTTAGCGACTTTACATGCGAATAACGCCAATCAGGCATTAGATCGAATTGCGCATTTTTTCCCGGCCGATAACCTAAGACAATTATGGATGGACTTATCCCTTAATTTAAGAGCCATTGTTGCTCAGCAATTAATACCGAGAATAGATGGTAAAGGACGAATACCCGCGGTTGAGATTTTAATCAATACTCCAATTATTTCTGAACGGATCCGCGCGGGAGAAATTGACGTCATTAAAGAATTTATGACAAAATTAACTGAGCAAGGCATGCAAACTTTTGATCAATCTCTATTTAAATTATATTCCGAAGGTAAAATAAGCTATGAATCAGCTATTCAGTATGCAGATTCCGAAAACGAAGTACGTTTAATGATTAAGCTAAGCAAAGGTTCCAAATTTGGATCAGCGCTTGGCTCTTTGAGTATGAGAGATGATTGATGAGATCAACACCCTATAAACTATAATATAATTCAAATTCCACTGGATGGGTTGTCATCATTAATCGTGTAATTTCAAGCTGCTTGAGCTTCATATAACCATCGATTAAATCATCGGTAAAAACACCGCCTTTTGTTAAAAAAGCTCTATCCTCGTCTAAATGTTGTAGGGCTTGTTCAAGAGAGTGGCAAACCGTAGGAATTTTTTTATCTTCCTCTCGAAAACCATATAAATCTCTATCAATCGGGTCACCCGGTAAAATTTTATTTTGGATGCCATCTAAGCCCGCCATCAGCATGGCCGAAAAAGCGAGATAAGGGTTACTAGAAGCATCTGGAAAACGAACTTCGATACGAGTTCCTTTTGGATTTGGTGTGTGAGGGATTCGAATAGCAGCGGAACGATTTCTAGCAGAATAAGCCAGCATGATGGGGGCCTCGAATCCAGGAACTAAGCGTTTGTAACTGTTGGTTGTACTATTTGTGAATGCATTTAAAGCCCTAGCATGGTGCAAAATACCGCCAATATAGTGGAGGGCGAGTTCTGAAAGACCCGCATAGAGATCTCCTGCAAATAAGTTTTTTCCATTTTTGGCTAGAGATTGATGACAATGCATGCCACTCCCGTTATCGCCCACGAGGGGTTTTGGCATAAAAGTAGCAGTTTTTCCGTAAGAATGCGCCACATTGTGTGTAACATATTTTAAAATCTGCATTTCGTCTGCTTTGTTAACCAGACTATTAAATTTGGTAGAAATTTCATTTTGATTGCCCGTAGCGACTTCATGATGATGAGCCTCCACGATTAATCCCATTTGTTCCAAGGTTAAACAAATGGTTGATCGAATATCTTGAGAAGAATCTACAGGCGGAACAGGGAAATAGCCGCCTTTAATGGCGGGACGATGTCCAATGTTACCCCCTTCAAAGCTTTTTCCAGAATTCCAAGCGGCTTCTGCAGAATCTACGGAATAGGAAGCCCCTTTGATATCAATATGCCATTTGACATCATCCAAAATAAAAAACTCAGGTTCTGGACTAAAGTAGACGACCTCTGCAATGCCAGTCTCATTTAAATAATTTTCGGCGCGTTTGGCAAGGCATCGGGGATCTCTTTCATAGCCATGTTGGGTGATGGGATCGTAGACATCACATCGAATGACTAAAGTGGTGTGTTCGTAAAAGGGGTCGAGTACCGTAGTCTTGGGATCGGGCATTAAAATCATGTCAGATTCAAAAATGCCTTTCCAGCCAGCGATAGAAGATCCATCGAACATTTTGCCTTCTTGAAAAAATTCTTCAGTTAAAGCGGAGGCAGGGATAGTGACGTGTTGTTCTTTGCCGCGGGTGTCGGTAAAACGTAAATCGACGAATTTAGCATCATACTGGCTTAGCATTTCTAATGATCTTTGGATCGATGACATAATCACTCCTTTTAAACGTCATTCCCTTAGGAATCCAGGATACACTCAATTAATAATATCATGTCTTCATTATTTTTGTATTAATTTTTTAAGATTTTACGAGAACCTCGATATGTATTTCTCGATTGATTTCCTGAATACTATGAATGTGATGACCTTCAATACGACACCAAGTCGGTATGTCCTCTAAAACGCCCCTATCAGTTGCTATGACGGTGATAAGTGTCCCTCCGGGTGAGGTTTGGATTTTATTTTGTAATCGTATAACAGGGAGAGGGCATAAAAGTCTACGAACATCTAAAATGATAGAATTTGAGTTTTCGTTCATATTAACCACTCAGAAGGAATTTCATCAGGCGAGAAAGGGGTGACGTGAAGAATTCTAGGATCTTCGTTTGGAGATTGAATTTGGACTTCTACCCTTTCGCTTGCTCGACCATGACAATAGCGTGCCACAATCCGTGCGGCTAGGTGAGCTTCCTCGGCATTGAACACGCCATCTAACAAAGTGAGAGGTCCAGTATAATTCAATATTCTTAAATGAGTAAATTGTTGACAATAGCCTTCTAAGTAATTGTTCTCGCCTTCTTCTCGGCCGATAATCAGTTTAAAATTTTTATTAGGTCTTAAATGTCTGCCCACTTTTAATAATAATATATCGTCTAATTCGTATTCACGTTTATTGCGAGCGTGCCAGAGATCTTGGAGTTTGTTTGAATAGGTTTCATTGGTTAAAAAACAACACCCGCCAGCAGGTTGAGCAAAGTTTGAAAATTTCAACGTTTCAGCAAGCTTTATTTGCGGTTTACGATTTCGTCCAGAAAAATCACATAATTTTTGTCTGTCTATCCATCCTTCCCGTTCGGGAAGGGTAGCAGGTAAGTTTTTAGCAGAAAGAGGTCTTAATAATGTGTCATCGGCCCCAGATTCTTTTGCGACAATGGGCATGACTTGCTTGCGACTGGATTTGGGTCTTTGGCCCACGACTTCTCCTGTGATAATAAAATCAAAATGATGTGACAACATCCATTCTTTGGCTTTTCGTACCATAAAAATTTTACAATCTAAGCAAGGGTTTAAAAAAGCACCGTAACCATGTTTTGGATTAATGACGATATTTTTATATTCTTCGACGATGTCGATAATGTGTAGTTTAATCCCAAGCTGTTCGGCTACCCAGAGGGCATTATTGCGCTTTGGTTTGTCGGGAGGCCTTTTTCTAAGTGTATGCGTGTGGCCTTCCACGCAAAATCCGGTAAAGAAATTAAGACCTTCGACGTGGATGCCTTGATCTAAAATAATTTTAGTGGCCAGCATAGAATCTAAGCCACCCGAGATTAAAGAAACTGCTTTTCGTTTTCCTATCATAGGTATAGGATACCAAATATGGTGCAGAATGAGAATTTAATGTTTCTGATGAGGGGATGAAGGTAAAAGTGTATATCCTATAGGAAGTCCGTGTGTGATGCGTTTAAGCGTTTGTAACGCGTGGAGACTTTTTGTATCACTCCATAGTTCTTCAGCTTGTAGCGGATCTAAACTTGCTTGATTTTCTTCCAGTTCTCGAGTCGTTTGCAAAACGTCCATTAATCCAACAAAGTGCAAACAAAGTTCTGAAAATAAAGAAGCTAATTCTTTTGGGTTACGTGAACTCGATTCCGAAAGTGAAGCGTATGCACTTTGTCCCAATTTTACAAAATAGCTAATTCTAACTCTGCGTTTTCGTGCACGACCTGGGAAAAGACCTGCAAATAATAGACATTTATCACCAACGTCTCTTAATTTATCTTGGCGTTCTTTGCCAAGTTTTTCCAGACTCTGTAAAAAATCTAAGGCCAAAATGCTGTGTACCATTTCAGGATTTTCGGCAAATCGCATTAATAAAAATACCAAATAACTTTCTAGATCTTCGGGAAGTTTTATAGAAGAAAAAACACTGGCATCCTTAATAAGAGCTTGCCATTGCGCGGTCGAAGTCGGGTGTAAAATGAGATGTTCCATATTAATAAAATACCTCAGAAATATACTTATGATGTACTGACATTTAATAATATAAGTATAGCTTATTGGCCAATGGTCGGGGCGGGGCTCTGTCCCCGCCCAGCCCTAATAACAAATATTTGATTTTTAACTCATTTTATTTTAGTATATTAACTTTCCATTGCTTGTAACCCTCCCCAGGGACTTGCGGATATTTACCTTTAATGAAGAGAGCATCATGATAGAAAAATTACGAAATATCGCCATTATTGCGCACGTAGACCATGGTAAAACGACCTTGGTAGATAAATTATTACAGCAGTCCGGTACCTTGGGTGCCAGGGCAGGTAATATTGAGCGGATCATGGATTCCAACGAATTGGAACGTGAACGAGGCATTACAATACTGTCAAAAAATACAGCCATCAAATGGAAAGATTATCGCATTAATATTGTCGATACCCCTGGACATGCTGATTTTGGGGGCGAGGTTGAGCGGATCCTATCCATGGTGGATTCGGTCTTATTATTGGTGGATGCGGTTGATGGGCCGATGCCTCAAACTCGATTTGTCACGCAAAAAGCTTTTGAACAAGGTTTGCATCCTATTGTGGTAATCAATAAAGTGGATAGACACGGAGCAAGGCCAGATTGGGTTGTGGATCAAGTTTTTGACTTGTTCGATAGATTAGGTGCAACCGAAGCACAGTTAGATTTTCCCGTGGTTTATACCTCTGCTCTTCTAGGCTATGCGACATTAGATTTAAATGTACCCAGCGAAGATTTAACCCCTTTATTAGAAACCATTATTGACCATGTACCGCCTCCCCCTGCCACTTTAGAAGGGGCGTTCCAAATGCAAATCAGCTCCTTGGATTATTCCAATTACCTTGGGGTTATCGGGGTGGGACGAATTCGACGGGGCAAAATTCGAACGAATACCCCGGTTTCTATTGTTAATCGAGAGGGTCAGGTTCGAACAGGACGTGTTTTACTGGTATTTGGATATCTAGGATTAGAACGTAAAGAGATAGAAGAAGCCTATGCCGGGGATATTGTAGCGATCAGCGGAATCGAAGACTTAACGATTTCGGATACGGTTTGTGCGAAAGATACGCCAGAAATGCTTCCACCGCTCAGTGTTGATGAACCGACCATTAGTATGACTTTTCAAATTAATGACTCACCTTTTGTCGGAAAAGAAGGCAAATTTGTGACCAGTCGACAAATACGCGATAGGCTCATGAGGGAGGTTATCCACAATATTGCCTTACGTGTAGAAGATATGGCAGATGCCGATAAGTTTAGAGTATCAGGGCGCGGAGAATTGCATCTAGGCATTTTAATTGAAACCATGCGCCGTGAAGGATTTGAATTGGCGGTGTCACGCCCAGAGGTCATTATTCGCGTTAAGGAGGGTGTTACGGAAGAGCCCTACGAGCAATTGATCGTGGACGTCGAGGAAACTCACCAAGGCTCTATCATGCAGCAATTGGGTGAGAGGCGAGGGCGGTTAACGGATATGATTTCTGACGGTCAAGGGCGTGTTCGAATGGATTATATTATCCCCGCCCGTGGTTTAATTGGGTTTCATGGGGATTTTCTAACCCTAACCTCGGGATCTGGCATTATGACGCACGTGTTTGATCATTACGGTCCGGAACAAAAGGGAGCTGTCGCCAAACGGTCTATAGGTGTGCTTATTTCAAATGCCACCGGAAAGGCCACTGCTTATTCATTATTTAATGTTCAACCCCGTGGCAGGTTGTTTATTGGCCCTCAAACCGAAGTTTATGAGGGAATGATTGTAGGAATTCACACTCGAGATAACGATCTGGTCGTCAATGTCACAAAAGAAAAGCAACTAACAAATATGCGTGCATCCGGGAGTGATGAAAATATTATTTTAACGCCCCCCATCAAATCAACCTTAGAGTACGCGCTTGAGTTTATTGAAGAAGACGAATTGGTCGAGATAACACCTAAGAGCATTCGTTTACGGAAAAAATTCTTAAAAGAGCATGAAAGGAAAAAAGCTTCTCGTTCAGGCGGGTAGAGTGTAGACTTTATGGAGTTAGAAAAAATACAGACCCTAGAAAAAAAGATGCCCAGGTGAGGAACCTGGGCAAACACCGAATATGGTCGGTTGGAGATTGACAATTCAAATTCTGCCTTAAGTAACCCCCCCTGTCTGTAGGAGATCCGCCCGACTTTTTGTAAGACATTAGCCATTCGTGAAGCGATTTTTGTAAGACATCAGCCATAGGTCAGTTTTTTACCCCCCTGCAAATGAAATTTAGGTATTGTTTTTCATAGGCTCGCGAACTCGCTCGCTGACGCTCGCTCAAACAGCTCTCGCCTATTCAAAACAATACCTAAATCTCATTTGCTACGGTACGGTATTGTTGAATGAAAAAACTTCCCGTTTTGGCGGATAGAATGTAGACTTTAGAAAGTTAGAAAAAAAATGCAGATCCTAGAAAAAAAGATGCCCAGGTGAGGAACCTGGGCAAACACCGAATATGGTCGGTTGGAGATTGACAATTCAAATTGTGCCTTAAGTGGAGACCCAAGTCTGTAGGAGATCCGCCCGACTTTCTGTAAGACATTCGCCATTCGTGAAGCGATTTTTGTAAGACATTGACCATTGCTAGGGAGCAAAAAGCCCATGTTAACCCTTTATCCAGCCATTCAACCTTATGCGGTACATCAGTTAGCCGTTGATTTTCCTCACAATTTATACGTTGAAGAATGCGGTAACCCCAAAGGGCTCCCCGTTGTTGTGTTACACGGGGGTCCGGGGGCTGGAAACAGTGAAGACAATCGACGTTTTTTTGATCCCGAACGATTTCGCATCATACTTTTTGATCAACGGGGTTCAGGGCGATCCACTCCCTATGCCACGTTAGAAGGAAATAATACCCAGGCTTTGGTTCAAGATATGGAAGCTATTCGACTTCATTTTGGCATTGATCGTTGGGTTCTTTTTGGTGGCTCTTGGGGAGCGACATTAGCATTAGTCTATGCCGAAACTCACCCCGATCGAGTATTGAATATGGTATTACGAGGTATATTCCTTTGTCGTCAGAAAGACTTAGCCTGGTTTTATCAAGAAGGGGGAGCGAGTCGCCTCTTTCCAGATTATTGGGACGATTTTGTGGGTCATTTACTCCCAGAAGAACGCTCGGATATTTTTCAGGCTTATTTTCGTCGTTTTACAGGGGGTGACGAGGTGGCGCGCATGTCAGCTGCCAAGGCCTGGGCGCAATGGGAAGGGCTTTGCTCAACTTTGCAACCTAACAATAATGTTTTAAATCATTTTATACATCCTCATGTCGCCGTTAGCTTGGCTTGCATAGAATGTCATTACTTTTTGAACAATACTTTTATGGAAGAAGATCAAATCCTCAAGAATGCAGATCAATTACTCGGCATCCCAGGTACCATTGTACATGGACGATATGACGCTGTTTGTCCTTTAGATAATGCACACGATCTTCATAAAGCTTGGCCCGAATCCGAATTACAGATCATTCGTGAAGCAGGACATTCTGCTTTTGAACCAGGTATCACTAATGCACTTATTATGGCTACGAATCGAATTGCGCGGGAGCCACGGCGGGTTTAGGCAGGAATTTGGCTAATAACAATCCCCCTTCGAATAATCCCCACATAGGAAGAGCGAGTAAGATTTGGGATATTACGTCCGGTGGGGTTAGGATCATGCCAACGACAAACGCGCCGACAATGACGTAGGGTCGAAGATAAGACAATTGTTTAGCGGTTACAAGCCCTGCTTGGATGAGCGCTAAGGTTATGACCGGGACTTGGAAAGCAATCCCCGAAGAAAAAAGAATCGTTAACACAAAATCTAAGTAATGGCGAATGTCTGTCATAACCACAATGCCAATGGGAGCACTCGAGGCAAAAAAACCAAGCGTCATTGGACAAATGACATAAAATGCAAAAACAATGCCTAAATAAAATAAAATAATACTAGAAATTAAAAAGGGCAGTAGAGTTCTCTTTTCTTGTTTATAAAGACCAGGTGCTGCGAAAGCCCATAATTGATACAGAATAAAAGGCATGGATAAAATTAATGCGGTGACAAAGGCTAATTTCATGGGCACCATAAAAGTGGATGTGACCTCAGTTGCGATCATCTGACTTCCCAAAGGGAGTTGTGTTAACAGAGGTTTTGCAATAAAAGTATAAAGATCTTCATCTTTCCAAAACAATATTAAAAAAAGACAAATTAAAAAAAGAGAAATTTGAATAAGACGTTTTCTAAGTTCAATTAAATGTAGAATAAGATCGTTCACAAAAGATTTTGATATTTGTCAAAAAAAGATTGAGAAAATCGCCTTAGGCGTGCAGCCCATAAACCTAAAGTATAGGCAATTTCAGGAAGCCGATTAGGTTTAATGACCACTAAGGCAACTAATAATATAACGAGTATTTCCCAAATATTCATATTTTATCGTTTGGTTTTTGTTCGGGATCTTGTAAGCCTTTTCTAAAATGTTTTAGTGCTTGGCCTAAATCTTCGCCGATACCCCGTAATTTTTTGGTGCCAAATAAAACAACAATTATGAGCAAAATGAGTAATAACTGTCCAACACTGATTCCACCTAATCCCATAAAAACTCCTTAAAATTTTGGTAACATACCGCCGCCGAGTAAATGAAAGTGAATGTGATCAATTTCTTGGCCGCCCCCGCTCCCCGTATTAATAATAGTTCTAAATCCGTTTTCTAAGCCTTGTTCTTTAGCTATTTTAGGGAGAGATAGTGTCATGTGGGCTAAGAGATCACTGTTTTCGGGCTTTGCTTCTAAAAGGCTTGGTAAGTGTTCTTTAGACACAATTAATAAATGAACTTTAGCTTTGGGGCGGATATCGTTAAAAACGACAATCTTATCGTCTTGATAAATAAAATCTGTTGGAATTTGACCTGCAATAATTTTACAAAAAATACAATCAGCCATAAAAATGTTTCCTTCCTAAAAAAATGACAATACCCAGCAAGACCCCGAAGATCATGCCAACCCAAAAAGCTTTTTGCGAGGAGGTTTTAGATTTTTTGTCTAGGGCTGGAATTGGAATGATTGCCGGTTGAGAAGCAATTTGATTTAAAGCTTTGTACAGCAAATCGGGCATTAATGGTAGCTTTTCTATCCAGTAAGGACCTAACGATCTAATTTGACGAATGAGAGATTTTACGCCCACTTGATTTTTCATCCAAGTTTCTAGAACGGGCTTTGCAGTATGCCATAAATCGAGTTCGGGGTATAAATGTCTTCCTAGCCCCTCCACATTGATTAATGTTTTTTGTAGTAATGCAAATTGCGGCTGTATGTTCATGTTAAACTTTGTTGCCGTTTGTAAAAGACGTAATAATAAATTGCCAAAAGAAACTTCTTTTAAGGGTTTTTCAAAAATAGGCTCACAGACGGTTCGAATAGCAGATTCAAATTCGTCAATGCGAGTGTGTTTTGGGACCCAACCCGATTCGACATGGAGTTCTGCAACGCGTCGATAATTTCGTTTGAAAAAGGCTAAAAAATTCTCGGCCAAATACCGTTGATCCTCAGGTCCCAGGGTACCTATAATTCCAAAATCAACCGCAATATAAAGCGGGTTTTCGAGGTGTATCGGAGAAATAAGTAGATTTCCGGGATGCATGTCAGCGTGGAAAAAGCAATCTCTAAAAACCTGAGTAAAAAAGATAATTACGCCATTCTCTGCCACTTTTTTTAAGTTGATTCTGTGCTCTTTTAAAGCATCCAAATTGGAAACAGGGATCCCATAAATTCTTTCCATGACTAAGATATTATTTTTAGTTAATGGCCAATGAATTTTAGGGACATATAAAATATCTGAATCTTGAAAATTTCGTCGTAATTGGGAGGCATTTGCGGCTTCGCACATTAAATCGAGTTCATTTAAGACACTTTTTTCAAATTCGTGGACAATGTCTTTTGGTTTAAAACGTCTGGCAGCTTTTGAATATTTTTCTGCAAAGAGGGCAATAGTCTTGATTAAGTCAACATCTCTTTGGATAATTTTTTGAACATTGGGTCTTAATATTTTGACGACGACGTCATCGCCATTCAATAAAGTCGCAGCGTGTACTTGGGCTACGGAAGCAGAGGCGAGTGGCACGATATTAAAATAAGAAAAGGCGTTGGAAATAGGAGTTCCCAAGGCGGATTCCACAATTTTTTTAGCTCGATTGCCATCGAAAGGGGGGACTTTATCCTGCAATTTAACCAATTCTAAAGCAATGTCTTCGGGGATTAAATCCATTCGGGTGGAAAGCATTTGTCCAAATTTAACGAAGATGGGACCTAATTCTTCTAAAGTTTCCCGAATCCGAACCCCTCTCTGTTTATCCCACTCTCCATTCCATCGGGTAGGGGAAAGATAAATTAAGAACCGTAGCGGTCTAAATAAGTGTGTTGCAAGTACGATTTCATCCAAGCCATGTTTTAAAAGAACATAGCTAATGTATAACATTCGGAATAATTGTGAAAGAGTTTTAGATTTCACCCGTATTCCCTTGCATTGTATTGTCGTATTCCAAAAAGTTAATTCGAGCTTCGAGACGCTCAGTTTCGTTTCTTAGATTATCTACAAAACCTAAGAATTCATTCATTTCTATTTTAGTAGGCGTAATTTTAGCTTCTTCGAGTAAATATTGAGAGGTGCTAAGATTAAGTGCTTTGAAAAAAGTTTTTTGGGAAGTTTTAAGATTTCTAAAAAAACAGCCCACTTGATGAGCCATGATATCCCCGGTCCAATGAGACAGGATCTCTTCCCAATCAATGTCTAAATTTAGGAACAGATTTTTTATCATTTCTGCACGTTCGGTATCCCCTTCGATGGCTAGCCCTTGAGGTAATGCATTTTTTTGATCTTTCTGTAAAACAAGTGATGTGAAAGCGGTAAGGGATCCGGTAATAGTAATATCTGGGTTATTTGGTTTATCGAGGTGTTGGGTTGAATGTTTTGATAAATGAATTTTCTGATCTTTAAATTCCACAAAAAACAAAAAAGCCAGAGAAGTTATTTCTATTTTTAAACAAGTTTTTTCTAGTTTTTCTAATCGAGCTTTTGATCTCGGATCGATTGCTAAGGTTTTGTTGATCATTAATTCAATGACGTTAAACATTAAAATTTAAATCCCGTATGTATGGCAACAATGCCTTGATGAATATTTTGATACTCACAGTGTTCTAATCCCGCAGTTTCCATCATGCTTTTTAAAGCTTCTTGATTTGGATGCATGCGGATGGATTCAGCCAAGTATTGATAACTTGCAGAGTCCTGTGCGACCAGCTCTCCGAGTATGGGTAATACGGAAAAAGAGTAGGCATCATACGCTTTATTTAAAAAAGCATTTTTAGGATGGGAAAATTCTAAAATAACAACTCGACCTCCGGGTTTAAGTGTGCGAGCCATTTCCATTAATGCAGACTCTTTATGGGTAACATTTCTAAGACCAAAGCCTATGATGATGCAATCAAAAAATTCATCCGGGAATGGCAATTTTTCGGCGTTAGCTTGGACAAATTTTATGGGACCAAAGCATCCTTCATTTAAAAGGCGATCTCGACCCTCCGATAACATGCTGTTGTTAATGTCGGATAAAATGACTTGCCCGGCTCCAGTTAACTTTTTTGCTAAAAGCGAGGTAATATCCCCGGTTCCACCCGCTAAATCTAAAATAATATGGTTAGGGCGAACGGCACATTTTGCAACGGCCATCCGTTTCCAAAGCCGATGTAACCCAAACGACATGAGATCATTCATGATATCGTAACGCGAAGCAACAGAATGAAACACCGAAGCTACCTTTTCGGTTTTTTCTGAAATCGGGATGGTTTTATACCCAAAATGGGTGGTTTCTTCTTTTGGCATTAAAAAAGGATATCACAAATTGTAGGGGCCGGTCTCCGTGCCGGCCCGTCTCGCCCCAGATAAAAAATTGAAAATAATTAATTAGTTCCCTAACATTTCCATTATTAAATATTCGTGGAATCGATTAACTTCGCACCGGCTTCTTTCATGCTTTCTAGAGCACGGTCAATGTCTCCGGGCGATTTATTAATACCATAGCAGGCGTCAGTTATGACAAACGTATTAAATCCCAGTTTTGTCGCGTCTAATGCCGAAAACAAGACACAATAGTCTGTTGCAAGCCCCATGATATACACATCGGTAACCCCTTGGTCTCTTAAATATTGTTCTAAACCGGTTTTTTTAATATGCGCATTATCAAAAAAGGTACTGTAGCTGTCGTAGTCAGGATTAGTTCCCTTAAAAAATACTTTATTAATTTTTTGAGTTTTAAGCGAAGGATGAAATTCTGCGCCAGAGGTATTTTGTACGCAATGATCGGGCCATAAGACTTGGGGTACATCTTTTAATTTTATAACTTCATACACGGCATGCCCGGGATGATTAGAAGCAAAGCTACCATGGTTTTGGGGGTGCCAGTCTTTTGTGGCAACGATCAAATCAAATTGGTCTTGGATATCATTTGCGAGTGGAAATATGCTATTTGCACCAGGAACACCTAAAGCGCCCCCGGGAAAAAAATCATTCTGTAAGTCTACCAATATTAATGCTGTTTTACCCATAAATTTCCTAATTACAACTTATACTGCTAGTTATTACATAGTATAATCTGTTTTTCCTGTTTTTAGGGTTTCAATATGCCTTTAAAATTTCTTTTTTCTCAAGGTGAGGAGTTGATTAAACATCTTTAAGTGTGCCAAAATTATAGTGTTCCCGATAAATCGGGTTTGTGAGACTACCTTTGGGTAGCAGCTTTTGGCAAACTAGCGATAGCAAGTCAGCCAAGAGCTTAGAAAGAGGCTCTATTCCGAATAGGTATAGGGCCTTTGCATTTTAATTTAAGAAATCTTTTCGGTAGCTTATAATGGATAAAATGCTCTCTAATAAAGCAAAAGGCCCTGGTATTTACCAAGGCCCTAACGCCGACCAGGATTCCCCAATCCACTTATTAATAATCTATATAAAAAAAGTATTAAAGTCAATGAATATATTTGCATCGGCAATGATAATTCCCATGTGATTATTTTAACTTAAGATTGGCAAAATATTTATGATGGGATATACTGTGTGCCGATTGTGAATTTAGGAATATTTTTATGGTTTTAAATGGGATAGAATCTTTTAACGATTATATTGTATATGTAGATGAAAGTGGTGATAATGGTTTAAATTTCATTGACCCAGACTATCCAATATTGATATTAGCTTTTTGTGTTTTTGAAAAAAATATTTATATAAACAAAGTATCTTCTGAAATTAAGAAATTTAAATTTAAATATTTCGGACATGATATGGTAATTTTACATGAGTCAAAAATAAGATATGCAACACACGATTTTACATTTCTTATAAATAAGACATTGAGGGAAGAGTTTCATGAGGATTTAAATGTCTTAGTTGAAAACGCTCCATTTCACCTCATTGTCACAGCTATTAATAAGATACTTTTAAAAGAAAAATATAATAAACAAACAAATCCTTACAATTTAGCTTTACTTTTTGGTTTAGAAAAGGTTTATAGTTTCCTTAAAGAAAAGAATCTGAATATTTCCCCATTGCATATAATTTTTGAGAGTAGAGGAAAAAAAGAAGATCAAGATCTTGAGCTTGAATTTAGACGAATTTGCAATGGGGCTAACCAGCTGAAGAAGGTATTACCGTTTAATATAGTTTTTGGAGACAAGAGGTCAAATTCTTGTGGCCTACAACTAGCAGATCTCATTGCAAGACCTGTCGGGCGTTACTTGTTGAACCCTAACCAAGAAAATAGGGCTTTTTCGATTATTGATAAAAAAATATATAAGGGACAAAAAGGTAAGAAAGAAGCTAATGGCTTAATATATTTTCCTTCCATTAATAAGCGAAAGGCCCCAGTCTTCACCAAGGCCCTGACGCCGACCGGGATTCCCCAGCCCACTTAATATAAGGTTAAAGAAAAAAAAAAAACGTGTCAACTAATTTTGAAATTATTTTAATAAAATTGAAAAGAATAAATCAAGATGAGAATTAATAATTGACAAGCCTAAGGTAAGTTAATAACATATAGGTCATTGATAACCATTCATTCAGGAGATGTATGGACAATTACATTTATAATTCCGCTATTTGGTTGCAGTTACACGCATCTGCAGAGGGTTTAACTTTATTAACATTTTTGTTCTGTAGCTTTGCAATTCTGGCCTTGTTGCGCTTTTACGGTGCCATGGGGTTATATGTTTATAATGCCTTAGCCTTGGTGGTAGCCAATATTCAAGTACTTAGATTTACGGTTTACGAAAATTATGATGGTCCGGTGGCGTTAGGCACGGTTTTATTTACGACGACTTTTTTTGTCAATGATCTACTTTCCGAACATTACGGTAGAGAGACGGCAGCAAAGTGTGTCAACCTTGGGTTTTGGGTGCAAATTTTAATGGTCATCTGGATGTTACTAACGCTTGCACACCCTGTCGTTCCCTTGACAGGCAATCCGGAACCTTCTCTACTAGAGGCACAGCTTTCCTACGAGGCAATGATGCAGCTTTTTACACCCTCGCTTCGCATATTAACCGCCAGTTTAATTGCCTACTGGTGCAGCCAATGGTTAGATGTTTTAATTTTTGCAAAATTGCGGGTGGCGACCCAGGGTCGTTATTTGTGGTTAAGACAAAATGTTTCTATGATTATCGCGGGATTTATGGATACTGCTTTATTTAGTATTTTAGCCTGGCGTTGGTTTAGTGAGACACCGGTTGCGTGGTATGAATTGTGGATGGCATATGTAGTGAGTGCACAAGTCATAAGGCTGTTGTTAAATTTAGCTGCAACGCCACTCATGTATTTGAGTTATCGATGCATATCTCCCTCTTCTTCTGTTAAGGTTTTGACACAATGACTTTTAAAAATCCTACTGATCAATTTCATTTTCACATTTCCAAAAAGGGTCCTGAATCGGCGAGACGTGGCCAGTTGCAAACTCCTCATGGGACAATAGAAACGCCGGCTTTTATTTTTTGTGCAACCAAAGCCGCCATGAAATCTTTAACCATTCAACAGTTAAGAAATTGTGATACTCAAATTATTTTATCCAATACTTATCATTTAATGTTACAACCCGGTGCAGAAGCCGTGCAACATTTTGGAGGGTTACAAAAATTTACCGGATGGCAGGGGCCCATGTTAACCGATTCTGGAGGGTTTCAAATTTTCAGCCTAGGACACGGTACCATTGCGGATGAAATAAAAGGCAGGCGTAACGAAGGACGTCCTAAAACTTTACTCAAAATTACAGAAGAAGGGGCCTTTTTTAGATCTTATATCAATGGCACGCAATATTGTTTAACGCCCGAAGAATCGATTCGAGTACAACGTTTGTTGGGAGCAGATTTGATTGTGGTATTAGATGAGTGTACGCCTTATCACGTAGATAAATCTTATACAGAAGCCTCGATGCAACGCAGTCATCGTTGGGCAGTTCGTAGTTTAAATGCCTATTTAGCAGAAGACCAAGGAACGCAAAAATTATATGGTATTGTCCAGGGCGGAATTTATCCAGACTTGCGTAAAGAAAGCGTTGATTTTGTCAACGACCATCCATTTTTTGGTCATGCGGTTGGGGGCTCTTTGGGTGCAAATAAACAAGAAATGTACGATATCGTTGGTTTAACTTTATCATTATTATCGAAAGAACGACCGGTACATTTGCTTGGAATTGGTGGAATTCAAGATATTTTTCAAGGTGTTTTATTAGGGATTGATACTTTTGATTGTGTTCATCCAACCCGAATTGCAAGACATGGGGGTGCTTTAATAAAACCTTGGAATCGTCCGGATGATCTAAAAAGAGAACATATTAATTTAAGAAATAGTCGTTATCGATTAGATGAAAGCCCAATTGAATCCGATTGTTTTTGTACCACGTGTAGAACTTATACCCGTGGGTATTTACATCATTTGTTAAGAACAGAAGAATCCTTAGCTTTTACGCTCGTCTCTGAACACAATGCCTATTTTATGAATGATCTCATGAAACGCATACGAGATGCATTAGAAACTAATAGATATAGGGAATTATATCAATTATATTTACAGGATTTAGCACCTATTGAGCAGCCCGTTTCATAGATTCAAAGAAGATATCATTGGTCTTAGTTTCGCGTAAGCGATCGATCAAGAATTCCATGGCAGCTAAATCGTCCATAGGATGCAATAATTTACGTAAAATCCACATTTTTTGGAGATCTTCTGCTTTAGCAAGTAATTCTTCACGTCGTGTACCCGAACGGGCAATATTAATAGAAGGATAAACGCGTTTTTCGGCGATACGGCGATCTAGATGAAGCTCCATATTACCGGTACCTTTAAACTCTTCATAGATAACTTCGTCCATTTTAGAGCCAGTATCGATGAGCGCTGTGGCAATAATGGTTAAGCTGCCGCCTTCTTCGACATTTCGGGCTGCACCGAAAAAGCGTTTAGGACGATGAAGGGCATTTGCATCCACACCCCCGGTTAATACTTTTCCGGAGGGAGGAATGACCGTATTATGAGCTCGCGCTAAGCGTGTAATAGAATCGAGTAAAATAATGACATCCCGCTTATGTTCTACTAGGCGTTTTGCCCTTTCAATAACCATTTCTGCTACTTGAACGTGACGACTGGCAGGTTCATCAAAAGTACTGGCAATGACTTCTCCGCGAACGGAGCGCGCCATTTCGGTGACTTCTTCGGGACGTTCGTCAATGAGTAGAACAATCAAATGACATTCGGGATGATTCACAGCGATAGAATGTGCAATATTTTGCAGCATGACGGTTTTACCCGCTTTGGGTGGAGAAACAATCAGTGCACGTTGACGTTTTCCGATAGGGGAAACAAGATCGATCACTCGAGCGGTAATATCTTCAGTACTGCCATTGCCCACTTCCATTTGCAAACGTTGATTGGCATGTAAAGGGGTGCAATTTTCGAAGGCAATTTTATTTCGAGTGACTTCTGGAGGCTCCATATTAATTTCGTTGACTTTAAGCAGCGCAAAGTAACGTTCGCCTTCTTTGGGGGGACGAATTTTGCCGTAGATTTCGTCTCCCGTTCTAAGACTAAAGCGTCGGATTTGACTGGGGGAGACATAGATATCGTCTGGACCGGCAAGATAAGAGCTGTCGGCAGATCGTAAAAATCCAAACCCGTCTTGTAAAATTTCTAAAACGCCATGCCCATAAATGTCCTCGCCACGTTTGGCATGGGCTTTTAAGATAGCAAAAATAACCTCTTGTTTTCTGGCACGAGCAACGTCTTCGATGCCAAAAGAAAGGGCGATTTCCAATAATTCTGCAGGAGACTTTTGTTTCAATTCTGTTAAATTCATATGATGTGATTACGCTTATGTTGTGTTGAAGGGAAGTTGAAAGTGCCGACTTGTTTTATTCGACGAGACGGGTTTCAGTTTATTTTTACATATATTTTAGCACCAATTTTTAAAAATGAGAACAAGAGAGTTTTCATTTTTTTAAAAATTATAAATGACTGTCTATAAATCCAGTTAGCTGTGATTTGCTTACATATCCTATTTTAGTGCCGGAGACTTTACCCTCTTTAAAAATCATTAAAGCTGGGATGCCGCGGATACTATATTTAGGTGGGATCAAAGTATTTTGATCCACGTTCAATTTTAGGATCTTAAGCTTTCCACTATATTCATTAGCGATTTCGTCTAAGATAGGTGCAATCATACGGCAAGGGCCACACCATTCTGCCCAAAAATCGACCAGAACGGGCACAGTGGATTGTAACACATCTGTTTCAAAAGAACCGTCTGTGACGGATTGAATATTTTCACTCATGATGTTCTCTACTCCGTAGGGGGCTAGTGCCCACCTGAAATAATTAATAATCTGTTCACAATTTTATGCTTTGGGCGATAGAATCGTAACGCTAAATTGAGTCATATGCAAGCGCAACAATGATGGTGCGACTTTTTTAGAACCCCTTAGATACCCTTTCTATAGAATGGGTAAATTTTGTAATAACCTCAAAATAAGCTTTCCCTGCCTTCTCTGGCACATTATTATGAAGTCCGCCTTTTACCCAAAAAAATTCTTTTGGGGTATTGGCTAATTGGTACAATTGGTCACCATGCCAAAAAGGAATAACTTCATCTTGCGTGCCATGGATAAATAACATAGGAACATGTATCTTTTTAATTTTAAGATAATTAGCATATTTGTCTACCGGAAACAAGGGGACATAAGTAAAAACTCTAAAGGCGGATAAGAAGCCGCTTTCGATAATAACTCCCCCGCAGGGTTTATGGCTCGCCAAGTCTATGGAAGGCCCGCTTCCCAAAGAACGTCCAAAAATAATAACTTGGGAGGGGGAAATATTTAAAGTTTTGATTAAATAATCGTAGGCAGCATCAATATCTCTATAAGTGTTTTTTTCGGAAGGAAAGCCACCACTCGTGCCATAGCCGTGATAATCATAGCCTAACACAGAAAATCCGTGTTGATAAAAAGCCATTAACCAAGGCAAAATATTTCCTAAATCTTCTCCATTCCCATGACTTATCAATAAAGTAAAAGAAGCTTTTGGATTGGGTAAGTAAACCGCTGTGATTATTTTCCCATCCGCGGTGGTAAGCTTTTTAATCATTTGTCCCAATCGAGTGTCTTCATAAGAAGCACTGGGAGCAGGGAAAATAGCAAAATCCGAAACAAAATAAATAACACAGGTTAATAACCCGTACACTATGAGAATATAACTCAAAATATCCCAGCGCATTAGTGACAAATATTTATGTCCTTATTTCTTTTAACCAGAGGGCTGCACTTTTGGCGAAATAACTTAAAATAGCATCCGCTCCCGCGCGTTTTATGCATATTAAAGATTCTAGTATGCTTTCCTGTTCTGGTAACCAACCTTTTTGAATGGCGGCCATTTGCATAGCATACTCCCCACTGACTTGATAAACAAAAGTTGGGACCCCAAAAGTACTTTTAACTCTATGTACAATATCAAGGTACGGTAATCCAGGTTTAATCATGACGATATCAGCGCCTTCTTGAATATCCAGTGCCACTTCGCGAAGAGCTTCGTCGCTATTCGCGGGATCCATTTGATAACTCTCTTTAGTGCTTTTCCCCAATGTTTTAGCAGAACCTAACGCATCGCGAAAAGGTCCGTAATATCGAGAGGCGTATTTAGCAGAATACGCAAGAATGCGAGTGTTTAAAAATTTTGCATTTTCGAACGCATTTCGAATCGAATGAATGCGGCCGTCCATCATATCGGAAGGGGCAATAATATCGACACCCGCTTCAGCGTAGACTAAGGCTTGTTTAACCAGAATTTCGATAGTTTCATCATTTAAAATATTTCCTTTGGAATCGGTAATACCATCGTGACCGTGTATTGTGTAAGGATCTAAAGCAGCATCTGCAATAATTCCTAAGTGTTTAAAATTTTCTTTGAGTGCACGAATCGCAGTTGGAATAAGGCCTTCCGGATTATACGCTTCTTCAGCCAGTAAAGATTTTTGTTCGGGTGGAACGACAGGGAAGAGGGCAATGGCTGGGATTTTTAAATCGACGAGTGTTGCTGCCTCTTCCAATAATAAATCCAACGATAGTCTCGAAATGCCAGGCATAGAAAGAATGGGTTCTGATTTATTTTTTCCTGGCAAGATGAAAACGGGGTAAATTAAATCATCGACCGATAATTGTGTTTCTCGCATCAGTCTGCGGGTAAAGGGCTCCATCCGCATGCGTCGCAAACGGGTTTTGGGGTATTGAGAGAGTGTGGTTGCAGTCATGATAGGTCGATAACGGATATATTTAATAAATTTATTATGCCATAGATGAAGAATATTTGTGACTGTTTAAATACCCAGCGATATAGATAATTAAGGAAATATTACTGTTACATTTTAATCCAAAGTCCTAAATAAAAATTTCTGTGTATGCTCTCGTAAAACATGCATGTTACTCCATTTCGTTTTGCATCAAAATTCTGTATACTTCTTTAAGGCCTAGGTGAATAAATCTAGAGGAGAAGCAAATTATGATCCCTGTCGATAAAGTTGCAAAATATATTATTCGGTCTTTTCATGAAAAAGGGGATTTAATTACAAATTTGAAACTCCAAAAACTCTTATATTATGTCCAAGGGTGGCATTTGGGTATCTATAATGAACCTCTATTTTCAGAAGAATTACAAGCTTGGGTACATGGTCCTGTTCAACCGGCTGTTTACAAAGAATATAAAAAATATACTTGGAACCCAATCACACAGGATATAGAAAGTATTGTGTTTGAAAAAAAAATTAAAGATCATATTGATGAGGTCCTAGAAGAATATGGTGGGGAAACCGGTTGGCAACTAGAAAGGATGACTCATAGAGAAGAGCCCTGGATCGCAGCCAGAAAGGGGTTACCTAAAGAAGCTGAAAGTACAGAAATCATCACACATGAATCTTTAAGGAAATATTTCAATCATCTAGCCAATGAATCACAAAATTAAAAAACCTGGAATAACAACTTCTAATTCAAGGATCCACCATAGACATAACTTGTCGGATGATCATATCCGTTTTTCCTTTAAATTTTTCCAGGAACATGAAAAATTTAATTTAAATAATGTTAATAAAAATTATCTTCTTAAATTAATTGAGCGCTTAAAAAACATATCGACTTTGTCTTTAAAAGATTTTATAAACAATCACCATAAAGCATTACGCATCCATCCTATTAAATGGCATGAAACTACAATCCCCAAAGGTTTTTATCATTTACCTGAACAAATTCGCCAATGTGAACCATGGCAGTTTCAAATTACTTCTAACGAACATGGGCGAGTTCATGGGCTCTTGATTGACGAAGTATTTTATATTGTATGGTTTGATCCAGAACATAAATTATATTCATGATATTCAAGGGGTAGGCTTGAGGCTAATGACGTTGCTGCGGAATGAATGCTCTAATCAAAATGATCCAACCTTACCGCTTGAGGATGCTGATAATGTTGCCCTTGTTCCACCACTGAAAATACCCTGCAATCGATTGTAAAGTGCTTCATAATCGGAAAACCATTCCTGAATAACGCTCGTCAATTTCTTACCATCCATCACAAGCATATCAGGTGATATTTTAGGATGAGCTGTTACAGTTTGTGCTATTTTTCTTAAGCAGGCTTCAAGTGCTTCTTTTGTTTCATTTTGATTACCTTTCATTATGCTTTTTAAGGCTTGTAAATTATCCATCAACTCTTTTACACCGTTATTGTTTTCGGAGGGCCCACCACTCAAAAGCAATGACGGTGATGTTGGTGCCGCTGTTGAAGCCGATGCTTTGTCAAAATGGGTTGGTAAGTCTGCATATTCGAATAAAAGCTCTATTACAGCTTGTGGCCAGGAGGATAATGCAATTGATGCGCCGTGATAGGTTTTTTGAAGATTTTCTTCCAAAGTCGACAAGCTTTGAATACTTTCTCCTTGTTCTCCAAAAAAGCTAAAAGCGAAATCAGGAGGTAATAGAATATTTTTTTCTCTATAAACTCGCATTAATAGTAAAACGACTTTAAGTTTGTCTGCCGTTATAGCCGCTCTTAATACTTCATGATGACGTGCATTTAAATTAGCATGAACGGGCTCCAATGTTAATAAGGCTGAAACCACTTCCAAATGTCCATTGCAAGCTGCCAAAAGCAAAACTTCGTTATCTCTCGCTGCCGCATTAGCTCGCACCTCTGTTATCTTTATCAATTTTAAAACTGCGCGTATTTGACCATTCCTGGCCGTAAAAATCAAAGCAAGATTATTTCCAAACGCTGCTATGTTTTTCACCTTTTCATCTTTTAATAAATCAAGAAGGGTATTTCCATTATTTTTAAATATGTCAGTCACAAGTAGAGCCATACTTTCTACATCTGTATTTTTGGCTAACAAGCTTTTAGAGCGTTTCTCAAACTCTGAAGCTATATCATCGGGTATAGGAATATCTTTCTCTTTATAAATGTCAATTAACAAGGAAACTATCCCGAGTTCGTCTACAGCAAGAGCCTTTCTTAATGCTTCATGATTACATGAAGCCAATATATCTCTAACCGCTTCTATCTTCAATAATTCTAAAAATATGGACCAACGTTTAAACATGGCTGCACAAAGCAAAACATCGTTATTATTCGCTGCCGCATTATCTCTAACCGTCTTTATCTTTAATAACTCAAAAGCTATAGCTATATGGCCATCCTGAGTTGCAGAACGCAAAGCTTTGTTATCCTCTGCTGCCGCATTATCTTGAACGGCCTGTATTGTTAATAATTTAATCACCACAGCTGTATGGCCATTCTGAGCTGCCAAATACAAAGCACTGCTACCCTCCCACCGGTTTGGGTTGACCCATGCCCCTGCCGCATTATCTCTAACGGTCTTTATCTTTAATAACTCAATAACTATAGCTATATGGCCATCCTGAGCTGCTGCACTCAAAGCTTGGTTATTCCCCGTTGCTGCATTATCCCTGACCGTCTTTATCTTTAATAATTCAATAACCACAGCGGTATTGCCATTCATAGCTACACTATGCAAGGCGTCGTTATTCTTCGCTGCCGCATTATCTCTAACCGTCTTTATCTTTAATAATTCAATAACCACAGCGGTATGGCCACGCTCAGCTGCGAAAAGCAAAGCTTCATTATCATTTTCCGAAGCGGATTTTCTAACCGCTTTATCTTGTAATAAACGAAGTGCTTCATCGACATTGGCTGCTATCGTTTCTAACAATAAACTCATTTTTAGAGCCTCCTATATTTCCTTTCAAAATATACCTGAATGTCAATTATTTTCTCGGCAAAATAGGATATTATTTATACTACAAAATACCTTGCTATACAATCTAAGCAGCTGCAGTCCGTGAGGATATAGACTTTTTATACAAAAATGGTAAAATAAAGCATATAAAAGAATTGTCCAACATAATCTGAGAGTTATAAATTATGAGTGCAAACAGCTGTACAGATATTCAACTTTTTAACCCCCAACTTCCAATGGGAAGTCTGGAGGCCTACTTGGTGCGTATCAATTCCATTCCTATGTTAACCAAGGAAGAGGAATATGAATTAGCAACCCGGCTTCAAGAAAAAGGGGACATACAAGCAGCTCAAAAATTAATTTTACCGCATCTTCGTTATGTGGCTCGAGTTGCGAGAGGGTACTTGGGGTATGGGTTGCCTTTGGGCGATTTAATTCAAGAAGGGACTGTGGGGTTAATGAAGGCCGTTAAGCGCTTTAAACCCGAAATGGGCGTTCGATTGGTCTCTTTTGCGGTTCATTGGATTAAAGCCGAAATCCATGAATACATTATTAAAAACTGGCGCATTGTAAAAGTTGCTACCACCAAAGCTCAACGCAAATTATTCTTCAACTTAAGAAGTGCTAAAAAGCGATTAGGTTGGTTTACCCGCGAAGAAATTAACACCGTTGCTAACGATTTAGGCGTTAGCGCAGCAGAAGTGCGTTGTATGGAACAACGTTTAAATGCTCGTGATGCGCATTTCGATCTCCCGAGCGACCATCAAGAAGATTCCCATGCGCTATTCCCGTCTGAGTATTTAGAAGATAAAGAAGCGAACCCAGCGTTACAGTTGGAATCTCGAAACTGGGGTAACCATTCAGAAGATCTCCTAAAATCGGCCATGCTACGATTAGACGATCGCAGCCGTGATATTCTAGAAAAACGATTCTTGTTAGAACATAAAAAAACGACACTTCAAGAATTAGCCGATTTTTATAAAGTCTCCCCAGAACGTGTTCGTCAATTAGAAAAGAATGCCTTGTTAAAATTAAAAGAGGCAATGCAAGCAGGCTCGAAAAATCAAAATGGTATAGAAATCGCTGCGTAATTTAATAAAAAATTCTGAATTGCTTCTGTAGGGAGGGGGCCTGCCCCCCTCCCTTGGCCTCATCAAATTAAGCTGGTGTCAGCAACGCCAACCCCTTCAAGATATTCAACCCTTCATACAGCTGATAATCAGAATTGATTAACGGAAGCTCCGGTTTATCTTTATCGCCCTTTGCTTTAGGATTAGCTGTTTTAGCGTTATTGCCATTTTCAAGATGGCCTTGTAAAAACTCTTCGCGTAAATACAAGTTGCTGAGTTCATCTGGTTGTGGGGCTGGAATTTTTAAACTCTCGACAGCGATATCTGGTTTAATGCCAATCGCTTGTATCGAACGACCTGCAGGTGTGTAATACAAAGCCGTGGTTAACTTTAAGCCGCGTTTATCTTTTAATGGGATTAGCGTTTGAACCGATCCTTTCCCGAAAGTTTGTGTCCCCACAACCACGGCTCGTTTATGATCTTGAAGTGCACCAGCGACAATTTCTGAAGCACTCGCCGAGCCTCCGTTAACTAAGATAACAATGGGTGCACCGCCTAAGATATCTCCTGCATGCGCTTTTTCTTTAATTTGAGAATTAGGAATGCGGCCTTTGGTATAGACGATAACACCATCAAATTTTAATTTATCTCTATCTAAAAAAGCATCAGAGATTTGGACTGAGGATTCAAAAACGCCCCCCGGATTGTTACGCAGATCTAAAATCAATCCTTTTAGTTTTCCATTATTATTTTTCTTGAGTGTTTGTACCGCGCGGATTAAATCTTCACCTGAGTTACTTTGAAATTGCGAAACGCGAACATATCCATATTGATCATCCAGCATTTTGCTTTTAACGCTTTGCATGGTGATAGTATCTCGAATGACAGGGATCAATAAGGGTTTAGATTCCCCTTGACGAATAATGGTTAAGACAATCTTACTTCCTTTTTCTCCGCGCATCATTTCGATGGCTTCTCGAACGCTTAAGCCTTTCACGGGAGTGTCATTTAGACGAATAATGAGATCCCCTGCATGAACACCCGCTTTTTGGGCAGGGGTATCATCGATGGGGCTAATCACTCGAATAAATCCATCTTCTGGAAGCACTTCAACCCCTAACCCACCAAATTTACCTGCCGTTTGAGCTTTAATTTCGGTATATTCTTCGGTGTCTAAATAGGAGGAATGAGGATCTAAACCTGCCAGCATCCCCCGAATTGCATTTTCAAACAAGTTTGAATCTTCAGTTGGTTTGACATAATAACTTCGGATATTGTCAACCACCGTGGTAAAACGTTGGAGATCGGCTAAAGGAATTTTTCCATTGCCGTTTTTAAGTTTGGGGTTTTCTTCAGTTAACTCGGGTTCTGGGCCGGCACTGAGACCGGCCCCTACACCGGCCCCCACACCGGCCCCTACAACAGAATCAGTTTCTTTGGCGGCTCCCGCATTTTGTGCCAGTGCAAATGTGAAACTCAAAATCCCAAATAAGAAAAAAGCTTTTAAGGTGGTTTTACGGGTAATTTGGCACAATTGCATAAATGGATTCTCCACAGTAACAAGATGGGTAAAAGTTAGTTGATGGAATGATTCTCTTAAAGATTACGATTCTATTTAATAATAAATCTATTTGCAGAGAATGTCACGGAGTTGATGGGGTCGTCTCAACTAATGGCTTCCCGGTCATTTCTGTCGGAATAGGGAGTCCGAGTAGCATCAGCATCGTCGGCGCAATGTCCGCTAAGGTACCCTGATCAGAAGTTATCGTTCCTTTTCGTCCCACATACACAAAGGGCACGCGTTCGCTGGTATGAGCAGTATGGGGTTCTTTCGTCACCGGATCTCTCATACATTCCGCGTTGCCGTGATCTGCCGTAATAACCATCTCTCCGCCTACTTTTTCTAAAGCTTCTAACAGGTGTGCTAAACAATCATCTAAAACTTTAATAGCGTGCACGGCAGCTTCAAAATTTCCGGTATGGCCAACCATATCCGCATTGGCATAATTACAGATAATGACATCGTATTTTTGCTGTTCGATAGCTTGAACTAAATGTTGGGTAATCGCTTCCGCACTCATTTCGGGTTTTAGATCGTAAGTGGGGATTTTAAGTGATGGAATAAGAATGCGATCTTCGCCCTTAAACTTTGTTTCCTGACCGCCATTTAAAAAGAAAGTTACGTGCGCATATTTTTCGGTCTCAGCAATGCGCAATTGTTTTAAATGATTTTTCTCAAAAATTTCCCCTAACAATTGATGCGGGAATTTAGGAGGAAACACAATCGTGCTTTTTAAATCTGCTGCGTATTCTGTTAAGGTTAAAAATTCGGTAAGCTTAGGTTTGTTTTTTCGGATAAAACCCCTAAAATCGGGATCAACAAAAGCGTAGCTTAATTGTCGCGCACGATCATTTCTAAAATTCATAAAAATGACAATGTCGTTATCTTTTACGTATGCCTCCGGTGAGAGTCGGGTTGGGAGCACAAATTCATCAGTTTCACCCCGTTGATACGCATCCTGTAAGGCTTCGATGGGATCACGGATCTCATTGGAATTTAAAAAGTCTGGATCGGTTAATAAATCATACGCTTTTTGAGTACGATCGAATCTATTGTCTCTATCCATTGCGTAGAATCGTCCGCAAAGGGAACCGATAATTACTTTTCCTGGATGTTTTTTTGCTTCACAGATATTTTTTAGTTTTTGTAAAGACGATTCGGCGCTTTTGGGGGGAGTATCGCGACCATCCAAAAAAGCGTGGATAAAGAGTTTCGATATCCCTTCTTGCAAAGCCATTTGAATGAGTGCAAATATTTGATCTTCATGACTGTGTACCCCTCCTTGGGACAACAACCCTAAAATATGAACGTCGCTTTTGGATTGAATTGCTTTGGCAAAGGTTTGCTTTAAGATTTCATTTTTATAAAAACTGCCACTCTCGATGGCATGATTAATGCGAGTCAGATCTTGTTCAATAACTCGGCCGGACCCGATGGTCTGATGCCCTACTTCAGAATTCCCCATTTGACCCTTTGGTAACCCGACATCAAACCCTGAAGCCGACAAAGTGGTGTGTGGATACTCAAGCCATAATTTATTCCACGTGGGAGTGTCTGCGCTTTTAATGGCATTGGCCTCTAGGGATTCACGGATCCCAAAGCCATCGAGTATAACGAGTAGGAGCGGACGAGTTTGCATCTTTAAAGTATATCGGGGGTGTGATTTTTCGTATATACTGCTTTTTTAATTTTACGTAATTAGATGTACTTCATGGATCAATTAATAACCTTTATTACCAATCATTGGATGTTAAGCACCCTATTTGTGGTGTTAGTTATCGCCTTAGGTGTTAACGAATGGATGAGTTATTCTTTTGGCATACCTAAAATCAGTCCACAAGAAGCCATTCAACTAATCAATCACCAAGAAGCCGTTGTCATTGATCTCAGAAATGAAACTACATTTACAACCGGTCACATCTTAGGGGCTATGAATATTCCAACCGCTTCCATTGAAAAAAAACTAAACTCATTGCAGAAATTTTTATCTAAACCTATCATTTTGGTGTGTCATGCCGAACACGATACCCCAAAAGTCGCAGCACAATTAAACAAACAAGGGTTTAAAGTTTTTTTAATTCAGGGGGGCCTCCAAGAGTGGCGAAGATCAGGGTTACCCTTAGTTAAAAAATAAATCGTTTATTAATCATTGGTAATTTGAAATAGGAAATCATTATGAGCCAAAAATCAAATGTCAGAGACGTTAAAGGAACAAAAGAACCTAAACATAGTGAATCACAAACGCAAGCAGGTCCAGAAGGTCCTCATTTTACGATCCACAATATTTATGTCAAAGATATATCCTTTGAAGCACCTAAGGTTCCACATATTTTTAATGACGAGTGGAAACCAAAACTAGATTTCGATTTACAAATGAATTCCGAGCCGTTACCCAACGATTTGTATGATGTTACTGTGCATTTGACCTTAAAAGTTTCACTGCCTGAAGATAAGCCGGCCTATTTAATTGAAGTTCAGCAGGCTGGGGTATTTAGTATTAAAGGGTTTCCACAAGATATTTTACAAAAAATATTAGCCACCACTTGCCCTGAAATCCTCTTTCCGTATCTACGGGAGTTAATTTCCAGTTTGGTAGCTCGAGGTGGATTCCCGCAATTAATGTTGCCGCCCATGAACTTCGAAGCTATGTACGCGCAATATTTAACAACCAAAGAATCGAAAGACCAAGAAGGCAAAACAGCAGAAGGCCAAAGTACTTAGCCGAAGAACGGTAGGCATGGAAATTAAATGGGAATAAATAAGAGCATCCCGGTTTTAGGGGCAGGTGCTTGGGGCACCGCATTAGCCATTTTGTTGGCCAATAATGATTTAAGTGTAAGACTTTGGGATAAGAATCCAGAATTGATGGAGGGCATGATTAAAACCGGAAGCAATGCTCGGTACTTTCCAGACATCCGGTTACCTAAAAATCTTCATTTTTGTTTAACGTTAAACGAAGCCCTTGAAGTGGGTGAAGATATTTTAATTGTGGTTCCAAGTTCTGGCTTTAAAGAACTATTACAAAACATAAAACCTTTATTAACACCCAAGCATCGTATTGTTTGGGCAACGAAAGGCTTAGAACCGAATACCGGGGAGTTATTACAGGATCTCATCGTACAAGTCCTAGGGAAAGAGACTGTGATGGCAGTCATCTCAGGCCCTAGTTTTGCACAAGAAGTAGCAGAGGGGCTTCCTACTGCGATTATGGTGGCATCAACGGATCCATCCTTTCTTTCTGATTTAAAATCTTATTTTAATAACGAAGTCTTTTCTTTAGTTACGACAAACGACCTGATTGGTGTTCAACTGGGAGGTATAGTCAAAAATATTATTGCCGTAGCCGCAGGTCTTTCGGATGGATTAGGATTTGGTGCAAATATGCGCGCGGCCTTGATAACTCAAGGATTATCAGAAATGAAACGCTTAGCAAAAGCCCTGGGTGGACAAGAAGAAACTATAATGGGACTTGCAGGATGTGGGGATGTTATTCTAACCTGTACAGACAATCAATCGCGCAATCGACGCTTTGGGTTAGCACTTGCTAAAGGGTTGACAGAAGCTGAAGCTGCACAAGAGATTGGTCAAGCGGTCGAAGCTAGGAACACAGTTGTACAGATTCATCGTTTGGCAAAGGAAAAGCATGTTACAATGCCGATCGCGGAGCAAGTGTATCGCATTATGAAACAAGGTGTTTCTCCCAAGGAAGCGTTGCTGTCTTTGTTTAAATGAATACTCTCAAAGCGAAAAGTTTGGCAAATAGTGAAATATTGATCTAAGCTAAACATGCGGATTAATTAAACCGGAAGGGGAGTCTTTATGAATAAAATCGCAAAAGGTGTAGTATTTGGTCTCTTAGTAATTCTACCAGTCGTTTTCTTGGGCGGTTGTGCCAAGAGATGTGGCAGAGTGTGCACAGAGCCTCGTCTAAAATGCATGGAACAAGAACGTTGCGGCAAATAATTAATTAATAATATTAATTAATTATTTAACTTCTCTTGTTAAAATGCAAAAAAAAACCCCCGCTTGCGGGGGTTTTCTTTTTGGGCCGGCACCTTAATCAATACAAGTAGGGCAGCCGCTATGCGCATTGGCTGTGTGCTTTGCCGTTGACCAATTGACAGTGTAGGTTCCTGGCAAATTTCGTTGAATGATCTTCTGCAAGTTCGAAATACTGCCGGAGCCATGGAATTTAGGTTCCGACAACGGTTGATGGGCTTCCAAGTAAAGCTTGTTGTTATGCCAACCTACTTTGTAAGGCTCGTGGATAACGCGTACAGAAGTTCCAATTGGGACCGTATGATACAGGGATTCAATATCTTCCGGTAACATTCGAATACAACCATGACTACTTCGAACGCCGACGCCTCCTGGGCGGTTACTCCCGTGTAACAAGATCCCTGGCATGGATAGTTTAAAAGCGTATCTTCCTAAAGGATTGTTGGGTCCGGCCGGCACAACACCGGGTAAAACATCCCCTTTGGCGAGATGCTCTCTTCGGATAGAGGCCGGTGGATGCCAGGCAGGATCTTTTACCTTACTTAGGATTCGGGCATTTCCAATGGGGGTTGACCAACCATTTTTTCGACCGACCCCTATGGGATGTGTCGATACTCGACGTCCATCGGGATGATAATAATACAACCGCATTTCAGCTAAATTTATAACAATTCCAGTTCTAGGGCCTGGTGGCAAAATAAATTGCGTTGGAACAATGAGCGTTGCCCCAACCGTAGGCACCCAAGGATCTAAATTTGGATTGGCTTCGATCATTTCAATGACGCCAACGTCAAATTTACGTCCTATCGTCGCCAAAGTTTCTCCTCGCTTCACGGTTGTCTTTTGGATTTTACCAATGACATCGCCTTGGCTTGGCAAAGAAAAAGTGATCGATATCGCCTGGGACGAAAACAAAAGTCCCCCAACCATTAATACTGTATTTACTTTATTAAGCATGATGTTTGTCATATCTCCCTCACCGATTAGTTTCTTTTATGTCTTTATAATCGGCGGCGTCTAAAAGAACTTCAGTTTACCAAATAAGAACATATTTACACAAGTTAGAAGTGGTACTACACTAAATTTATTCTGACGATTAAATCAAAAAAATTAAATTAAAGGTGAATATGCAAAAATATAAGTTGAACACTATACTATGGTGAGGAAAGGAACTTAAGGAAGACATACAACAAACGTCGTAGGGGCCGGTCTTTCGTGCCGGCCCACAGGAAATAGGGAAATAGGGCAGTGAGTGTTAATACGAACATCAATTTAAGCACAGAACGAGAACGATATGTCGGTGTTTACTTTTCAAGTAACAGCGTTTCTGTTGCTTATGCTCATTCTAATGGCAAAACGTTAGACTTTATTGAAGCAAAATCATATCAAACAGGAGAAGATCCTGTTCAAAAACAAAATGCCTTGTCACAATTTGTGTTAGAGCAGAAGTTGCAAGGCGTTCCTTGCAGTTTTGTTCTCCGAAGCCATGATTACACCTTAACGATGGTAGATGCACCACCCGTGCCGAGTGATGAATTAGCTCAAGCTCTTCGCTGGTCGATGGCAGATGCTATTAATTTTCCAATTGAAAAAGCAGTCATAGACGCATTTGAAATACCGGTATTTCGAGTCCGCGATAACGTAAAATTAGCTTATGCGGTTGTCAGTCAAAAAATAATATTGGACGAAATACACCATTTAATTCAATCGTCAGGATTAGAATTAGATGCTATTGATATTCCAGAGCTTATATTGCGAGATGTTGTCGCATTATACCCGCAAAAAGCTGAGAATACGGTGGGGTTATTTCTACATCCCGATGGCGGCAGGCTTATCATTTGTCGGGAAAACATGATTTATATTTCCAGAAAGATAGAATTAGATTTAAAAAGCTTGATAGAGAAAGAATCTAGAAGCCTAGAACCCAATGAGAAAGACATTCTAGAAAACTTGGCAATAGAGATCCATCGTTCTCAAGATTATGTGAATACCAATTTTCGTTCGGTAGCTAAGAATTCAATTGTGATAGCCCCTAGTATCTTAGACGTTGATCTCATCAAATCCTCTTTAAAAGAATTTTTAAGCTTAGAGGTGGATTCAATAAATTTAAGTCAAGTATTGAATTTTCAAACAAAATTATCCCCGGCAGATCAGGCTAAAAATTTAATGGCCATAGGGGCTTCTCTTCGTTACGTTGGGGGGTTAACATGAAACAAAGAATTAACCTTTACCGACCCGGTAAACAAGAACCCAAAACAGGATTCATTTTTGACAATGCGGTAAAAGCAGTCGGCGGTTTAATAGGAATATTATTTTTATTTTCGTTGTATCAATGGTATTCCTATGTGGCTCATAATAAAGAATTAAAAGTCCTTGAAGAAAAAAGTGCCGCATTAGAAAAAAAGAATCAAGAAATCGAAAATATGCCAGGCAGAGATAAGATGTTAGCGGAGCTTAAAAGCTTGCAAGAAAAAGAAGAACAAACCAAACAAGTGCTTGCAACTTTAGATCAAATAAAAAAACAACAAGTTATTGCGTTTTCAGGATATTTAAAGGCGTTTTCAGAAAAAGCCATGAATGGGATCTGGTTAACCGGGTTTTCTCTTCAGGACAGTGGGAATTACATTGGCTTTAAAGGAAGAGCAACCGATGCAGATTTGGTCCCAAGGCTTATAGAAGGTTTGAGCCAAGAAATCGTATTTCATGGAAGAACTTTTCAAGTCTTTAAATTAAATGTAGATCCGGAAAATAAACGGTTAGATTTTCTTTTGGAAACCAATCCAAACGAAAAGTTTAATAAGGATTTTAAAGCTCCCCAACCTTCCAAGCAAGGGGGGCGATAAGAGATGAGCGAATTACAAAAATCAATTAAAATGCTCCGCAAGAAATTTAATGATTTAACGGTCAGAGAACGGGTGCTCGTAACGGCCGTGGCGATTGGAGCGGTTATTCTTTTTTGGAATTTTTCAGTGTACAGTTTTTTTGACAATGCAAGCAAAGAATATGCCAGTAAAAAAATGGATCTTGATAATAAAGTTAGAAATTTTGAGGGACAAATTAGTGCAAAAACAATGATTGCAGGTAAAGAAGTATCCTCTGTTGCCGAGCAGACTAAAGCATTGCGAACCGAGGTTGCATTATTAGAAAAAACCATCTCTGAACAAGTTAAGGAAATGATTTCACCCAGTGAAATGCGAACAGTATTTAAAAATATTGTAGACAGAGCCGAGGGTTTGGAATTAATTGGTATAGAAACGATGCCGCCTAAAGCCATTACCATCACGTCAAAATCAGCCAATCCAGAAAAACAAACAGCACCACCCTCTGCAGGGAAAGTACCAGAGCCCGCCAAATTGGAAATTAAGACCTTCAATATTTATAGTCATGAACTAAAGCTTGAGTTTATCTCAGATTATTTTGATACGCTAAAATTTATTAAAGCCATTGAATCACAAAGTTTAAAAATGTTTTGGGATGAATTAACCTATGAAGTCACAGAATATCCCAAAGCAAAAGTAAAAATCGTTGTCCATACTCTGAGCTTAGAGGAGGGATGGATAGGTGGGTAAAATTAAAAGTAAACCTTCAATTTTGATTATTATCTTGATGGCTCTCTTACCGTTCTGTTTTGAGGTGTCTGCTGATCCCGTTGCCTCGCCCTCGAAGGTCGTGCCAACGGTAAACAAAAAGGCAACAGAGACCCTTGCGCCTAAATTTAAAGATCCCACCGAACCGTCAGAAGGTTCTAGTGTAAAAAAAGAAATCAATCCCGGGGACAATATCGAAACCACATTAGATTTAGAGAGTATTTTGCTTTCGGGTGATCGAAAAATTGCTGTTATAAACAACAAAATTGTTAAAGTAAATGATGTTATTGGAGCCTATCGGGTCAAAGAAATTAATATAACATCGGTTAAATTAGTTCCCGAAGGGAAGCAGGGTGACGTAGTGATACTACGTTTGTTAGGTGCTGCTATAAAGGAAACGCCGTAATGAAAGGGTTAAGAAGGTTAAGTCGTGTCTGGAAAGGGGTATTGGTTACTAGTATTATTTTACCGTTAGGGTGTGCGCCAAAATCAACCCCTAAACTAGAAACACCCCTAAACGAAATGCATACTTTATTACAACGAGGCATTTGCAAAGACGAAAGAATTGCAATGAGAGGGGCATCGGCGCCAGCCGCGTTACCCTCCAGAGTTCAAGAAGCCCTGCGCCCCAATTTTACCACGAGTGGGGGAACATCGATTGTCGGGATGCCCGAAAAACGCTTTGATTTATCAGCAGATCAAGTCCCTGCTAAAGTTTTCTTTATGAGTTTGGTGCAAGATACGCCTTATAATATTACGGTTCATCCCGGCGTCGATGGTAAGATTTCATTACAAATGAAGAAAGTAACTGTCAGAGAAGTATTAAACACCGTTCGAAATGTTTATGGATATGATTATCGTCAAACCCCTCAAGGGATTGAGATATTACCTGCCAGCATTCAAACACGCGCCTTTCCCATTAATTATTTAGACTTAAATCGCAAAGGTAAAAGTGAAGTCTCGGTATTATCGGGTGGTGAATCCAATGGGGGTTCAGCGGGAGGAGGAGCGACTCCGTCAACCACTTCGGGGGGATCAGGATCTGGCACAACCGCACAAGTGAGCAGTAAAATTACCACCGAAACCAATACCGATTTTTGGAATGAGCTCGTAACTTCCGTCAACGCTATTATTGGTTCGGGCGCAGGTAGAAGTGTGGCTGCAAGCCCATTGTCAAGCATACTGGTTGTTCAAGCGATGCCAAACGAACTTCGAAGAGTCGAAGAATATTTAAGAAGTGCTGAAATATCCCTTAATCGGCAAGTCATTTTAGATGCCAAAGTTTTGGAAGTGACGTTAAATGAAAAATTTCAAGCCGGTATCAACTGGGATTTAGTCAGCGGAAAGATGCGTTTAGCACAAGTGGGTGGGAATGCCGTAAAAACGCCTGGCATACTTTCAGAATTACCGAGTCCGGTAAGTCCGTTTAATCAACCGATTAATATTGCTCAGGGTCTGCCAACTTTTGAGCCTGCAACCAATGTGGGATCTTTTGGTGGCGTGTTTGCACTGGCGATGAATTATAAAAATTTAGCCGCTTTCGTTGAGTTGTTAGAAACACAAGGGAATGTTCAAGTATTGTCGAGTCCCAGAGTCTCGACGACGAATAACCAGAAGGCCTTAATTAAGGTAGGTACGGATTCGTATTTCGTCACCAATGTTTCTTCGAGTACCACCGTGGTACCGGGTACGACGGCAGCACAAACGACTCCCAACGTAACGTTTGATTCTTTCTTCTCAGGGATTGCCTTAGATGTGACGCCGCATATCACACAAAACGATGTAGTGACTTTGCACATTCATCCCAGAGTCAGTAACGTTCAAAACAAGGATATAGCCATAACCCTGGGTAATCAGCAACAAATCTTCCCTCTGGCGGATACCCAAATTCGGGAAGCGGACAGTATTGTTAGAGCGAGAAATGGCGAATTGGTTGTCATTGGTGGACTTATGAAAGATCAAGCTTCTACAGTCAGAACAGGGATCCCGGTGTTAAAAAACATACCGGGATTAGGAAAATTGTTTAGACATACCTATAAGCAAATAAACAAGAGTGAACTCGTGATCTTGTTACGACCCATTATCGTTGATAATAGTACCTGGGTAAATGAGCTTGGAAAAGAAGAAGCTCGTTTACGACAATTGGACGGAGAATTACATCAAAGATGTATTACTTCAACCTGCTTGGAAGGAGAGGAGTGCTGCCGATGATAGTAAAAAAAGTATGGACACTAGGAATAGCCAGTATCGCATTAATGTTGGGCTCTCATCACTTGGCTGCTTGGACGGTAGAAGGTGAGGATGCGAATACGCTCTCTTTACTGGCAGAAGAAAGACAAGGTGCCCCTGCGCTTTCAAATAAAATAGAAGGAACGGGGATTTTTGAGAAAAAAGTCTCTAGCTTGACATATGAAGAGCAGCTTAGAACGGATTTTCAAGCTGCTGTGAAGTTTATGGAAAAGGGTGCTGAACTCCAAGCGGAAGAGAAATTTTTAGCCATTCTAAAAAAAATGCCTTCTCATTTAAAAACTCGATCGGAACTTGCCCATTTATATTTAAAGCACAATCGGGATAAAGAGGCGGAGGTAGTTTTATCGGAAGGCTTTAAACAATCCGAAAATTATCCAGATTTTTTAAAATTGCAAGCCATGATCCATGAACGGCGTCAGGAGCCGGACCGCTCTTTAGCCCTTTTAATCAAGTTGCCTGCGGGAATGCAAAATGACAGTAAAACGGTTGCCTTATTCGGGCACCTTTACCAACAAAGTGGGCAATATGATCTGGCCAAACTGCAATATAAGCGTTTACTAGAAGTTGAGCCCAGTAATGTTACTTGGTTGTTGGGATATACCATTGCAATGGATTCCGAAGGGCATAAAGAAGCCGCGATTGAAGGCTATAAGCGATTACAATCAACGAATGATTTAAACCCTGAAGTTTTACAGTATATAGGCGATCGCCTAAAAACGCTTCAGGGGTAACAAAAAACGATAAAGGTGAGGTCAATGAGTGCCGCGAGCTTTAACAAGGTTCAACTAGGAGCTTTATTAATGGAAGCGGGATTTATTTCTGAGCCACAGCTTAATTCCGCTTTAAGTATACAATCCACTCAGGGCGGAAAAATCGGCGAAATTTTAGTTCGAATGGGGTATATCGACGAGTCGGCACTCTTAAAAGTATTATCCAATCAAATGAATTTGCCGTTTATCGATTTAAAACATTATCAAATCAAGCCCGATATTATTCGTAAAATTCCTGAGCGCTTAGCGAGGCGACATAAACTTTTATTAATAGACGAAATCGCAAATTATTATTTGGTGGGCATGACCGATCCGACCGATATTATTGCGTATGATGAATTAAATTCAATCCTCGGATCTAATGTTCGGATTGCCGTCGTGACCGAATCCGATGTCTCCAGAATTATTGATTTAGTCTATCGCCGTACCCAGGAGATTTCGTCCTTCGCAGCAAAACTTAAAGAAGAAATGGGCGAAGCTTCGGAAGGGATCAGTGAAGCCGAAATGATAGGTGCGCAAGCAGCACCGGTTGCGAAACTGTTAGATTCTATTTTTGAAGATGCGGTACAAATGGGTGCTTCAGATATTCATATAGAACCCAACGAAAATTCTCTCAGGATCCGTCAACGGGTGGACGGTGTTTTAAACGAAGATATTGTGCATGGTAAAGAAGTTGTTTCGGCTCTGGTACTTAGAATAAAATTAATTGCCAGATTGAATATTTCTGAAAGACGCTTACCTCAGGATGGACGATTTAAAATAGAAGTCAAGGGTCGACAGATAGATGTTCGTGTTTCGGTCTTACCGGTGCACTATGGAGAATCTGTCGTCATGCGGTTATTAGATCAAACGGCAGGGATCCTTAATTTAGATCAACTTGGGATCCCCGCAGTCATTTTAGAAAGATTAAAATATTTAATAGAAAGACCGAGCAGCATGGTATTAGTCACAGGTCCTACCGGTTCGGGGAAAACGACAACGCTTTACGCAGCCCTCAGTGTTTTAAATAAGAAAGAAGTAAACATTATTACGATTGAAGATCCCATTGAGTACACCTTGCCTAGGGTCAATCAAGTGCAAGTGAATCCCTTAATTGATCTAACGTTTCCTAACGTTTTACGCTCTGTTTTACGGCAAGATCCAGATATCATCATGGTGGGAGAAATGCGAGATGAAGCCACGGTAACCATTGGGTTGCGTGCTGCTATCACGGGGCATTTAGTGTTATCGACTTTACATACCACGGATGCGGTCAGTACAGCGATCCGTTTGGTCGATCTCGGCGCTCCTGGCTTTTTGGTGGCGAGTGCTTTGCGAGGCGTGATGGGACAACGGTTAGCTAGAAAAGTTTGTTCAGCCTGTGCAAAAAAGTATAAACCAACCCAGCAGGAAGAAGCCGCCTTGGTGTCACTCATTGGGAAACGCGATCCCTCTTTCTCTTTTAAACAAGGAGAAGGCTGTTCTCGATGTAATCATACTGGGTATCGGGGGCGAATTGGTGTTTATGAATTAATGGAAATGGATGGGCCGATGGCAGATGCGCTTCGAATTAGCGATACCAGATTGTTTACACAACTCGCGTATGCCCAAGAAAACTATAGGCCTTTAACGTTGGCAGCTTTAGATTATGCTAATCAAGGCATAACAACGTTACAAGAAGTTTTTAGAATTGGTAACGAGGTACAAGGTATTCATCGTATTTAATATTAGGAATTATAGAAATGCCATTGTTTTTATATAGAGGACGCAATGAAAACGGAGAAATGGTGGAAGGCAGCGTAGATGCCCCTACCGAAGAATTTGTCGTCGCAAAATTAATGCGAGAACGCACTAATCCGATTTCTATCTCTTTAAAACCCGTTAAACAAGAAGCAATGGATGTTATTTCCGATTATCTTAAACTTGGATATCCAAGCGGTACCGAAATGGTCATGTTAATGCGACAGTTGTATGCCCTAACTCGCGCAGCCGTACCCATTATTCGGACCTTAAAAGTGGTGGGGGATGGGACTAAAAACCCTCGTTTAAAAAAAGCATTATATGATGTGGTGGGAAGTATAGAATCAGGTCAATCTTTAGCCGTTGCCATGAACCGGCATCCTTTAATATTTCCAACTTTAATGATTTACTTAATCACCGTGGGTGAAAATACCGGATCATTAGAAGAAATTTTTAGACAATTATCCGTGCATTTTGAACGAGAACTTGACATGAAACGCAAAGCGGTCATGGTACTTCGATATCCCATGTTTGTTATTTTTGCTATTTTGATTGCCGTGATGGTGATTAATATTTTTGTCATTCCCGCATTTGCGGCTTTTTTCAAAAGTTTTGGTGCCGAATTACCTATTTATACCCGATTACTCATTTCGATGTCTGATATCATGGTCAGTTATTGGCATATATTTTTAATTGGGTTAGCATTTATCTTTTTTGCAACCCGAGCCTATCTTCGAACCTATAAAGGACGCTTAAAATGGGATAAATGGAAACTAAGATTGCCTGTTTTCGGTAGAATATTAGAAGAAACCATGTTGGCTCGATTTGCGCGGACCTTTGCCTTATGTCAACGAACCGGGGTACCGTTGTTAGAGAGCGTTCATTTAATTGCTAATGCAACCGATAATTTTTATGTTTCAGAAAAAGTCTTGGAAATGCGAAAAGGCATAGAGCGAGGCGAAACTTTAACCGTTTCAGCTACCAATACTCGAATGTTTAAGCCATTGATTCTTCAAATGATTGCCATTGGTGAAGAAAGTGGAGAGATCGATCGCTTATTGGACGAGGTTGCCAATACCTACGAAGACGATGTCGATTACAGTGTCAAAAAATTAGCCGATGCAATAGAACCTATTTTAATTACGATTATTGGAGGGTTTGTATTAATATTAGCATTAGGCGTGTATTTACCAATGTGGAATCTATCGCATGTTATATTGTCACGAAAATAAAATACGGGGCTTCACCTTAATTGAATTAATAGTCGTCCTCGTTTTACTGGGCATTTTAATGGCACATGCTATTCCCAAATATGTTGATTTGAGCAATCAGGCTAAAAAAGGTGCTGCACAAGGCGCTATGACCAATTTTATGGGGGGGCTTGATTTGGCAAATGGATTGTGGCGTTCCAATCAAGGCGCCATTAGTTCCAGTAACTCGGTGACCTTACCCGATGGTACTATTGTCAACGTCACGCCGTTTGGATGGCCTTCCGATTCCAATGCAAAAGATTCAGTTGGAAATGTTGGGCCTAATACCAATTTTTCTCCAACCGTGCCGAACGATGACACTTGCAAATTCATATGGTATGGCGTTGTTCAAGATTCACCAGCTGTGACTTCAGGATCTTTGACCGGGAATGCAATTTATAGTGCGAAGCATTCTGGGACGCAATGTATATATCAAGATAGTGTTCCAAATACCATTACATACGATCTCAGTAATGGAACTGTGACATTATCTTAATATTATTGTCTGTTAACAGGTTTTAATAGTGCGTAGGTCGTTAATTAACAAGGGCTCAGGATTTGGCAACTATTAAATTAAGCGCTAAACTTATTTTTAGTCGTCCTGAAAAATTATTCAAGGGGAATGCTATGCGTAGAAAAGTGGGTGGGTTTACCTTAATCGAATTAATTGTCGTTATTGTGTTGCTCGGTATATTAGCAGCAACTGCTTTACCTAAATTTATCGATTTAACCTCTAATGCCAGACGAGCAGCCGCACAAGGTGTTGCGGGAAGCTTAGGATCGGCAGTCGATTTGGCCCATGGATTATGGCTAGCATCTTCACAAGTCAGTCCCGCCACCATGCCCGATGGTACTAAAGTCTACTTTTCCTCGGTTGCTGCAGGGGGTTGGCCTACCGACACGAGCGCGACCAATATGGGTGCCGCTGGGGGTACCAATACCACAACAACTCCATCAAATGCCATTTGCTTAGATATTTGGGCCGGACTTTTACAAAATCCACCGATCGCCGCTGCAGCTTGCACGGGGAATTGTCTTTGGGGGATTGGAGTAGCAAAAGCGCCGGGTGGTGTAGGTGCTACGGCTTGCACATATACCGATCAACAAGGTACTGGAACAAATGTTATCTATTACGATTTAGTAACCGGTATTGTCCAGTTACCATAACCGATGTCAAAGGATTGGCTTGTTTTCTTACAACGGCTCGCAGCAGACAAAGGAAAAAGCTGGTTTTACCTTCATTGAACTGATTATCGTTGTAGCGATAATCGCGATCTTGGGGTTAGCCGTTATCCCCAAGTTCTTTACCGTAGGACCGTTTCAGCAGCGCGTATTTTACGATTCAGTTTTAAACGCCCTTCAATACGCGCAGAAAGTAGCCGTTGCCACTGGATGTCACATAGAAGTCTCTCTTCCCAACGCGACCACCATAACTTTAAAACAACGGGATGGTTGCCGCTCTGGAAATTTTAATAATACCGTCCCTGTTTTTGATCCACTTTCTAATGCAGCAGGATATACGCGCGCTTCCCCCAGTAGCAGCGTCACCGTTTCTAGTTCCGATTTACCTATTTATTTTGATGGAATTGGCGAGTGCATTAAAGAAAGTACCGGTTTGCCGGGAAATTATGCTGTGACGGTGGGAGGTCAACTCATTAATATTTCCTGTACCACGGGATATTCGTATGGCACTTAAAAAGCGGGAAGCCGGGTTCACCTTTATAGAATTAATCGTTTCTACTGTGATCATTGGTGTCGCAGTGACCGGGATATTTATGGCCATTATGGTTGCTATTCGTCATAGTGCCGATCCGATTGTTTTGCATCAAGCGGTTGCGGTTGCCGAAAGTTATTTGCAAGAAATTATGGTAAAAGGATTTGCGTATTCTAATCCCTGTCCGGCAGCGCCTGGAAATAATGGAGCTTACGCTCGGGATGTTTATGCGAATGTGTGCGATTACAATGGGTTAAGTCAAGTTCCAACCGATCAAACTAATACTGCATTGGCTGGGTTAGGGGCATACACAGTGAGTGTCACGGTTGACAGCACCGGATCTTTACCAGGTTTAGTTTCAGGAACACAGGTGGTGAGAGTGGATGTCACTGTCACCAATCCTGCTTTTTCAGGGATAACCATTAGTGGCTATAGAACAAACTATTAAAAAATATCAAGGTTTTACCTTAGTTGAACTCATCGTCACCATGGTGTTAATGGGCATTTTGTTTGGTGTCATTAGCAATATTGTGTTGGTGCCTATTCAAGGATATGTTCAAGCGTCACTGCATGCCAATTTAGTCGATCAAGCAGAATCAGCGCTTCGACGGATTGAACGGGATTTAGCCAGAGCCGTCCCCAATAGCATCCGAGTCAAAAATGGGGGAGGCAATGGTGCGGTTGAAATGTTGAATGTCGTAGAAGGTGCGCGATATCGTTCTCAGCCGCCCGGCACCATCAACACGACCATCTTGGATCTTTCTGTCGGACAAGTTTACACCGACTTTAATATTCTGGGAAATTTTCAATATGCAAAAACAAGTCCCACCGGTATCGATTATGGCTATCGATTGGTAATTTATAATACCGGTGCTTATGGTGCAACGATGGATAATCCGATTGCAGGTGCCAATGTTTGGAGTACTTCTTTAGCCCCAAACCTTGGATTTCCGGAACAAAATCCCCCGGCGGGGACCAGTGTGATTACGCTTCCCGCCCCAGCGCCGGCGAGTCCTGCCACTAAAGTTTTGTTAACGAGTCCTGGGGGGGCTGAAGATCATATTAATATTACCCCTGGATTTCAGTTTGCTTTTGATTCTCCTCAAAAAAGAATTTATGTTGTAGATGGCCCCATTTCTTATGTTTGGGATCCCGTTGCACAAACGATTACGCGTTATGCAGGGTATACGATACAAGGTGTTCAACCTAATAATGGGGGAGCCGCTCCCTTGTCGACTGCCGCCAGCATTGGGTTACTCACCCAAAATGTTACCAATTGTGTCTTTAATTATATTCCAGGTACTGCGCAACGAAATAGCGTCCTGATTATTTCATTGACGATATCTAAAAATGGCGCCTCTGTCACTTTATTGCACGAAGTCACCGCGAGTAATAACCCATGAAAAATCAACGCATCTGTAGGGGAGGGGCTCTGTCCCCTCCCAATATGAAAAATCAAAACCTTGCTGGATTTGCTATTGTGAGTGCCATATTTTTAGTGGTAGTGTTATCGTTAATTGCTGCTTTTATCGTGTCGGTTGTAGCCACGTCAAGATCTACCAGTAATTATGTTTTACAAGGTGCTCGAGCGGATTATGCTGCCTGGAGCGGGATTGAATGGGCAATCGCAAAAGCTTTTCCTCCTTATAATTCGTGCTTAGCTGGGCCGACCGTATTAAGCTATAGTCAAGGCGGTTTAAATAATTTTACCGCATCGGTCACTTGTAGCGTTCAAACGTATTCAGAGGGTGGTGTCAATAACGTGAAAATGTATCAAATTACCTCTACCGGGCAATACAGTACACCAGGGAATCAAGATTACGTTTCTAGACAATGGCAAACGACGGTCAGTCATTAATGAGGGATTAAATAATGAAAAATCAAGGATTAAAAACACTGGGTTATGGCATACTTTCTTTTTTTCTTTTATTTATATATCCTCATTCTTCCTTTGCAAGTTGTACTGGCGTTTTTTTAGCGCCGGTTCAAAGCAATTGCGGGAGCGTCAGTTCAAATTGTAATACGGGGAATGCAAGTTGTGGATGCGTTACCTTAAAAGGTAGTGCAACTATCAACGGTAACCCGGTTGGTTCGCCTCCGGGAAGCCAATTACCCTCACCTTCAGTTTCTCAAAATGGTGCAGTCAGTTGTAATTCGGGGGTTAGTGGTCAACCGGGTAATAATAGTTATGCCTGTAGTGGCACAGGGGTGCCGTCTTCGCAAATATCCCCGGGTGCTTTTCAAGCGACGAGTTGTACTACTTCAGGTTGTAATGTAACCGTTTCCAGTGGAACCGTGACCTTGGGGGGTAGTAATAAAACCGATTATGGAAATATCGTTGTAAACGGAGGGACTTTAGTCTTTACTGCAGACAATGCGGGTAGTAATTCGACACTGTATCGTATGAATAATTTGACCATCAACGGAGGCACCGTACAATTTGCCCCCGGAGATTATTGGATAGCACCGACATCAACCAGCAGTAATTTAAGTGTTGCATCGAGCGGTGTCACTTTTACCTCGAGTGCGCCGGGTGTCATTCGTATGTTAGTTGGGAATGACATCAGTTGGGCGGGGGGTAGTGGATTTCCCGCCATTTCATCGGGTTCGGCGGTTCTGGTTTTTGATTACGGAAACATTACTATGCAAGGAAGCGGTACCTACACGGGGCTTTTTTACGCTGTTCAGGATATAGATGTGGGGGGAAGCGAAACCATCAATGGTGCAGTAAGCGGTGGGACGGTGAGCGCAGCGCATGGTAGCCCTACTATTAACTATAATTCTACCTTGGTTTCCATTTTAGACAGTAGTACAGGTGCTTGTGGTGGGGATCATTTTGCATTGACGTATGCAAATACCGGTGCTCGGTGTCAGCCATGGAATTTAACGGTTACCATGACACAATCCGATGGTACGATTGATACCAATTATGGGACAAGTGTTGCCTATCCAAAGACCATTAGTTTGCAGGTTATTGATCCCGCGACTCAGAACCCAATTTCCGCTGGAACTTGGTCTACCACTGGGAAAGGAACTTTAACCGCGGGTAGTAATACCGGGGCTGCGCAATATACATTTGCACAAGCAACGGGAAGCAGTGGAGATCAAGGTGTCGTTAATTTTCAACTGAGCTACCCTACAGGCCAAAATTCCATCGATGTTTTAATTTCTACGGTTAATGATCCTAGCATTGTGGGTACTGCAACAGCGGGTCCCATTACATTTACTACAGAAACTTTTACGGTTTCTTTACCAACACCAGTTACGGCAGGACAAGCAGCAACGGCGACGATTACTGCCGTTGCAGCACCCAGTTGTGTCCCACTCTCCAGTTATACCGGCACCAAAAATATTCAATTGTGGACACAATACCTTAATCCCACCATGGGAACGATGGCAGCGACGGTAAATGGATCCACGGTTACTAATTGTCAAGCCAGCGGTTCCCCCTCTTACGCTGCTTGTTCGGCAGGTGCAACGACGCAATCACTGACATTCAGTGGCGGGGTTGCGACCGTAAGTTTCCAATATCCAGATGTTGGAACTATCGCTTTAAATGCAGCCGATACCTCAAAAGGCGGACCTTCGGGACAAAGTTCTAATACGGTGGTGGTTCCAGCCCAATTTGTGGTTACCAATTTCCCTGGAACGTGTAATGCGGCAGCGGTGAGTACTTTAATGACCGCGCCGTATTTTCAAAAAGCAGGGGCACCGTTTTCAGCGACGGTTCAAGTACAAAATGCACAAGGGAGTGTGACGCCCAATTTTGGAAACGAAACGCCGGCAGAAGTTGTTAAGTTGTTGCCTGCGAATTTGATTGCACCGGTTGGTGGAAGAGATGGTAGCAAAAACGATGGTAATGTTTCTGCCAATGTTACGGTTAGCAAAACTTCTCCCGGGATTTATCAACTTTCTAGTGTAAATTTCGATGAGGTGGGGATCATTACTTTGCAAGCAGGAACAGCGAGTGGTAGTTACCAAGGTATGGCTTTAACCAGTACTCAAGAACCACAAACGGGGTGTGTGGGACGGTTTGTGCCCGATCATTTTACACTGACCCAGAAAGTCGCGCCCGTTTTTGCAACAGGCTGCACCAGTGGTGGATTTAACTATGTGGGACAACCCATATCCTATCAAACATCGCCTATCGTTACCGTCACCGCCGATGCCGTCGCGGGCACGGTGACACAAAATTACACCAATTTTTATTCCGGTTATCAATTCTGGCGGTTAGATCCCACTCAAACCCCGGCATTAGGTAGCATTTCGCAAACGTATGCGGGTGGTGCATTTGCTTTAGCCGCATATCCGGGAGGCTTCCCAACGGCAGCGGTTAATGCGGCATTTAAATCAACCAATACTTCGTTTACGGCGGGTACTGATACCGGAATTGGTGCACGAGATTATACTTTCTCGTTTACCCCGGGTTCTGGTATTCAATTTCCAAAACTCACCGGCGGCAGTGGTCAAGTGGTTCCTGGATTTACCGGTGAAGTTTCTTTTAGTATTAATGTAACGGATGCGGATGGGATCACAACAACCGCACCCTTAAAAATAGGGGATACAACCACCGGTAATGGAATTACCTTTGCTAATGCTGGAAAAACGTTCTATCAAGGGCGTATGAGTTTAGTCAATACATTTGGATCGGAATTATTACCGCTCGCGATCCCAATCACTCTTCAGTATTATGATGGTGTGACTGGAAATTGGTTGGTCAATGCAGCAGATAATTGTACATCCATGCCCAATGTTACACCGCAGAGTAAAATCATTAACGCGATTGTTGCGGGTCAAGGGACGGGATCTTCAGGGACGCTCACCACAACACCTAGTTTATCTGGTTCAACTTTTACAGCCGGTGTTATTACCTTAAACTTATCCTCGCCTGGTAAAGGCAATACAGGATATGTGGATGTTTCACCGGATTTAACGCCTACCGGTTATAACCTACCTTGGTTGCAATATGATTGGCCCCAAGCGGGTGCGCCCACCAAACAATACAGCAATAATCCATTTGGACGCGGTACCTTTGGTATTTACAAGGGAAGCGGTAATATTATTTTCCGACAACGGGTTGTACAGTAACGCAAGTCTATTGATTTATGTGAAAAGGAAAAATTATGAAACAAAAAATTCAAAGTTTTAAGAGTCTCTTTTTTGGGATTTTTATTTTGTTTCTTTTTTTATCGAATCCAAATAAATGTCTTGCAGATTGTGCAGGGGTATTTTTAGCCCCGGTTCAAAGCAATTGTGGCTCCGTAAGCTCTAATTGTACCAATGGGAATCCTAATTGCGGTTGCATCACTTTAAAAGGAAACGTGACAATTGATAATAACACTGTCGGATCACCGGCTGGCAGCCAATTGCCCACGCCATCGCTGAGTACCGATAATAATAGCACTTGTAACTCTGGGGTTAGTGGTGCTCCAGGTAACAATAGCTATACCTGTAGTGGAACGGGAGCGGCGGCAGCACAAATTAATCCAGGTGCTTTTCAAGCCACAAGCTGTTCCGGTGCAAGTTGTAATATTACGGTTTCCAGCGGTACGGTGACATTGGGTGGCAGTAATCAAACCGATTATGGTGATGTGACGGTCAATGGGGGAACTCTGGTTTTCACGCCAAATAACGCGGGACTTAATTCGACTCTATACCGTATGAAAAATTTCACTATTAATGGAGGAACGGTTCAATTTCCGCCAGGGTCTTATTGGATAGCGCCTCCTGGTACTTCAAGTTCTTTCAGTGTCGCTGGGAGCGGTGTCACTTTCACCTCCAATGGCAGTGGGGTTGTTCGATTTCTTGTGGGTAATGATATCGGCTGGGCTGGAGGCAATGGGTTTCCTCCCCTTCCGTCAGGGTCGGTAGCATTGGTATTTGATTATGGAAATATTTCAACTCAAGGTAGTGGAAATTATACCGGAGCTTTTTATGCGGTAGGAAATGTTAGTTTGGGGGGAAGTGAGACTATCACTGGGGCTGTGAGTGGTGGAACGGTTAATGCTGCAAACGGAAGTCAGACTTTTAAATACGATCCTGCACTCATCTCTATCCTAAATAGTAGCCCAGGGTCTTGTGGGGGAGATCATTTTGCTTTGACGTATCCCAGTATTGGTTCTCGCTGTCAACCTTGGACTCTGTCTGTTACCATGACTCAATCGGATGGAACCATTGATACCACGTATGGGACCAGTGTGGGCTATCCCAAAACCTTTAGTGTTCAGGTCATTGATCCTAATACCTCGGCGCCTATTTCTAGCGGAACTTGGTCAACGACGGGGAAAGGAACTTTAGTTGCAGGCAATAATACGGGGGCTGCGCAATATACCTTTGCGCAAGCAACGGGAAGCAATGGCGATCAAGGGGTTGTCAATCTTCAATTAAATTATCCGTCAGGGCCTTCTACCGTCAAAGTTTTAGTTTCAACGGTCAACGATCCTAACATTATTGGTACGGCGACTGCGGGACCCATTACTTTTAATTCAGAGACTTTTACTATTTCTCTGCCAACACCCGTGACAGCAGGGCAAGTGACGCCGGCAACGATTACGGCGATTTCAGCGCCGGGTTGTGTCCCACTGACAAGTTATACTGGGACCAAAACGGTGCAATTGTGGACGCAATATCTTAACCCTGGTTCGGGTACGTTAGCAGCGAGCATTAATGGCGGAGCGATTACCAATTGTAAAGCCAGCTCGGATGGGTCTTATGCTGCGTGTTCGGCGGGAGCGACGACGCAATCATTAACGTTCAGTCAAGGTGTTGCAACTGTGAACTTCCAATATCCAGATGTTGGGACTATCGCTTTGAACGCTGCAGATACGGCCAAAGGCGGGCCTTCGGGACAAAGTTCTAACACGGTGGTGGTTCCCGCACAATTTGTGGTTACCAATTTCCCTGGAACGTGTAATGCGGCAGCGGTAAGTACTTTAATGACCGCGCCGTATTTCCAAAAAGCAGGAGCACCGTTTTCAGCGACGGTTCAAGTGCAAAATGCACAAGGGAGTGTGACGCCCAATTTTGGAAACGAAACGACGGCAGAAACTGTTAAGTTGTTGCCTGCGAATTTGATTGCACCGGTAGGGGGAAGAAATGGCAGTATCAACGACGGCAATGTCTCTGCGAATGTGACCATCAGCAAAACGTCTCCGGGGATTTATCAACTCTCTAAAGTAAATTACGATGAGGTGGGGATCATTACTTTGCAAGCAGGAACAGCGAGTGGTACCTATCAAGGTATGGCTTTAACCAAAACCCAAGAACCACAAAGTGGGTGTGTGGGACGGTTTGTGCCCGATCATTTCACGCTGACCCAAAAAGTCGCGCCTGTTTTTGCAACAGGCTGCACCAGTGGTGGATTTAACTATGTGGGACAACCCATATCCTATCAAACATCTCCTATCGTTACCGTCACCGCCGATGCAGTCGCAGGTACGGTGACACAAAATTACACCAACTTTTATTCCGGCTATCAATTCTGGCGGTTAGATCCCACTCAAACCCCAGCGTTAGGTAGCATTTTGCAAACGTATGCCGGTGGTGCATTTGCTTTAGCCGCATACCCGGGAGGCTTCCCGACGGCAGCGGTTAATGCGGCATTTAAAGCGACCAATACATCGTTTACAGCAGGCGCTGATACCGGAGTCGGTGCGCGAGATTATACTTTCTCGTTTACTCCAGGTTCTGGTATTCAATTTCCAAAACTGACCGGTCCCAGTGGTCAAGTGGTTCCTGGATTTACCGGTGAAGTTTCTTTTAGTATTAATGTAACAGATGCAGATGGTATTACGACCATAACCCCCTTAAAAATCGGGGATACAACCACCGGTAATGGAATTACCTTTGCTAATACGGGAAAAACGTTCTATCAAGGACGCATGAGCTTAGTTAATGCATTTGGATCGGAATTATTACCGCTCGCGATCCCAATTACCCTTCAATATTATGATGGTGTGACTGGAAATTGGTTGGTTAATGCGGCAGATAGTTGCACCTCTCTGCCAGATATCACTCCTCAGAGTAAGATCATTAATGCGATTGTTGCGGGACAAGGGACAGGATCGTCAGGTACTCTGAACACAACACCTAGTTTGTCGGGTACTACCTTTACAGCTGGCGTTATTACCTTAAACTTATCTTCACCCGGAAAAGGCAATAATGGGT